>Ga0209292_1001832_pt1 | contig 25437 bp, 19 predicted proteins | sample GOMGulsemesocosm_2_FD_184634 | JGI IMG/M metagenome (GOLD analysis project Ga0209292, IMG submission 184634) | Methane-oxidizing microbial communities from mesocosms in the Gulf of Mexico - GOM9C Gulf of Mexico (SPAdes) (version 2) | ecosystem: Environmental > Aquatic > Marine > Cold seeps... | reverse complement strand
CATTCCTGCTAGTATAAAAGATATTGGAGATCAAGGTATTAGCCATGCTTTGAAATATAGTTATGATTTACTGAATAGAAAAGTAAAGCGTCGCTTCATACGCAGTAGTGAAATGCAAAAACAAATGTCGATGATCACTGGTTGTATTGATTACTCTGGTTTTAAAGATATTGATCTTGTTGTTGAGGCTGTGTTTGAGAATTTAGCGCTAAAACAAAATATGGTGGTGGAAATTGAACAACATACCAAGGCGTCAACAATTTTTGCTAGTAATACCTCAAGTTTACCTATTAGCAATATAGCTGAGAAAGCAGAACGTCCAGAAAATGTTATCGGTTTACATTATTTCTCACCAGTAGATAAAATGCCACTAGTAGAAATTATTCCCCATGAAGGTACGTCTGATCAAACTATTTCAACAACCGTTGAATTTGCTAAAAAACAAGGTAAAACACCTATTGTTGTTAAAGACAAAGCTGGCTTTTATGTTAACCGTATTTTAGCCCCTTATATGAACGAAGCTGCTATTTTATTACTTGCAGGTGAGCCAATTGATAAGCTTGATAAAGCCTTAGTTAATTTTGGTTTCCCTGTTGGACCAATGCAATTGCTTGATGAAGTCGGTATTGATGTTGGTGCGAAAATAGGTCCAATTTTGCAAGCGGACTTAGGTGAGCGTTTTGCTGCTCCAAACGCTTTTAATAAATTAATTGATGATGGTCGTTTAGGGAAAAAAGTTAACAAAGGTTTTTACCTGTATGGCAAGCATGTAAAGAAAGGACTTAAGCAGGTATTTAAGAAAAAAGGCAAGCAAGTTGATGAAAGTATTTATGCTTTACTAAAGGTAAACCCTGTTGGCAAGTTATCTGATAATGAAATAGCTAAACGTTGTACTTATATGATGCTTAATGAAGCGGCACGTTGTGTTGATGAGGGGATTGTTCGTAGTGCCCGCGATGGCGATATTGGTGCTATTTTTGGTATTGGCTTTCCACCATTTTTAGGTGGTCCATTACGTTATATTGACAACATTGGCGCATCAGTATTAGTAGCACAATTAACACAATGGGCACAACAACATGGTGAGCGTTATACGCCATGTGAAGCGTTAGTTATTATGGCTGAAAATGGAACTCGTTATTATTAAGTCTTAAGTATGGCGAGTTGCTTTTACGATAACGTAAACTAGAAACGCTAGCTGTCATCAGTTGGCGTTTTTGTTTTTACTTCATGAATTATATCCCTAGTAGTTGACTGTTTATGTTGATGCAATAGTGATCCGGGTAACGGCAAAAGAGTTCCATAAGGATAGGCTATTTTTTGCCATTATATGTTCCTGTTGAATAGCTGTAATATTAACTTTTTAGTTGAATTAATAGGCTGATTTAATTATATTAGCGCCGATTTGTAGTTTAGCCTTTAATTAGATAAATATTTTTTGATGTGGAAGTCTGATGTTGTTGCTTTTAGTGGTGTTAATTGTTTGTTTAAGTGTAGTCTGTGGCGTGTTTTTCTATTGTCAGGCGCTTGTAGTAGGGTTTGGTTGTAAACGCTGGACGTTGGCAGGTATAGTATTTGGTCCATTGATATGGCCAATGTTTGCAATGAAAAAACGTATGCAGTTAAACCGTTTGTTTGGTTTGGAGCAATTGATTTTTAGAGCGTAAGCAATAGATAGTACAATATAAGTACCTTTAACTTACGACGTTAGGTTATAGGGGAAGTAAAGTTGCTAACATCCATGTTAGTAATCTTTTTTATATCGTCAGATGAAGCTCGATATAAGCCCTTGATTATAAAGGTATTTACAGGTTATTGTTTAAGACCACCAAGTGTTAGCGGAAGTCTCTTTAATTTCAATGCGAGCGGCAATAGGGTTTACTCTTTTTTTCTTTGAATTATTTACACTAAATAATGCTTTAAATAAATTAATCATTTTTATCCTCAATTATAATGTGTTTTTTAATCTTTGGAGTAATTGATAGTTTGTTATATACGTATAGAACCACGTCTTCTTCCTGTTTTTTCAATATCTAAATGATTTTCAGTATTGATACGTATAGAACCACGTCTTCTTCCTATTTCTTCAATATCTAATTGATTTTCAGTATTTATACGTATAGAGCCACGTCTTCTTCCTGTTTTTTCAATATCTAATTGATTTTCAGTATTGATACCTATAAAACCGCGAGCCCCTCCTACCTCTTGGATGTCTAAGTTGTGAGTGTCTGCTATAGGAGTTGGTGTAACCGATAGAGCCATAGATAGAATAATTGAACTTAACATGTACTTATCCTTTTAATTGTTTATTAGTATTAGCAGGATAAGTAATGCTTAAATTATGCCAGGATTTAACGCTTTGGCTCTAGCCTTTTAAAAATGAAGTGTTGCATCATCACTATGATTGTGATGATGTTTTTTTGACGCGGATTTTATTAAATTAATTTAATTTACTTAGTATTAGCGATTAAATGAGGTCGATTTACTGGTAATTTGATGAGCTAATAAATATTTTTGAAAATGCTCTGTAGCTAAGGGTTTACTATATAAGTAACCTTGTAATTGCTCACAGCGTAATCCGGCTAAAAAACTTAGTTGTTGGTTGGTTTCAACACCTTCAGCGACTACATCCATACCCAAGTTATGTGCGATAGTAACGATGGTTGCAACCATGTTCCTGCCTTGCTCCGATTGCTCTATATCATCTACGAAAGCTTTATCTATTTTCAAGGTGTTTAGCGGGAATTTTTTCAAATAAGCTAAAGAAGAATAACCTGTACCAAAATCGTCAAGAGATAAATGAATACCCATGGCTCGTATTTGTAACATGGTATCTATTGCTGCTTGTGGTGAATCCATTACCGTACCTTCGGTAATTTCGAGCTCAAGGTGTTTAGCCGGTAGTTGACTTTCTTTTAAAATATCAGCTATTTGTGCTACTAAATTCGCTTGGGTAAATTGTACTGCCGATAAATTGACAGCGACTCGGCCATCAAATAACCCAGCATCAACCCACTTCTTAGTGGCAAAGCAGGCTTTTCTTAAGACTATTTCTCCTATATCAATAATTTGCCCTGTTTCTTCAGAGACGGGAATAAATACTACAGGGCTGACCACTCCTTTATTAGGAGTTTCAAAGCGAACTAATGCTTCCATACCTGCTATCTTACCCGTAGAAATTTCAATTTTAGGCTGGTAGTAAACTGAAAATGAGTCTTCCTTCAAACCATGGCGAATTAAATTTTCAATTTGTAAACGTTTAACGGCCTTTTTATTCATAGAGTCGCTGAAAAATTGATATTTATTACCACCACTGCCTTTGGCATGATACATCGCAGTATCGGCATTTTTCAGTAGCTCATGACCTGTTAAGCCATCTTCAGGGAATAGTACAATACCTATACTGCTATAGAGTACGATTTCTTGATTTTTAAGTTTAAAGGGCTGTGCAATAGATCGTAAAATATTTTTGGCAAGAGAGGTAATCGTATGAATATCATTAGTGTCTTCAATAATGATACTAAATTCATCACCACCTAACCGATAAACGGTATCTTGTTTGCTGCTCAGTTTTAACATACGGTTAGCGACTTGGCATAATATATCATCGCCTACTTGATGCCCCATAGAGTCATTAATTTTTTTGAAGTTATCTAAATCAAATACAAGCAAGGCATGGTTAATATTCTTTTTGACTAATCTAGCTTGATTTGCTTGAAAGAATGAACGATTGGGTAAACCAGTTAAGCTATCAGAGCTCGCTAATTTTATTAATTCAGCTTCTGTCTCTTTACGTTTGGTTATGTCAGAAAAAACCCCAACAAAATGAGATATGTTGTCACTTTCATCGTGAATGATATCAATGTTTAGGTCGGTTAAATATTTGCTACCATCAGCCCGTAAACTTTCTATCTCACCATGCCAACTGCCTTTCGTTAGTAGATGTTTTTTTATATTTTGACAAAAACTTGTCGGATATTGATTGAAACTCAATGAGCGGCCTACCATTTTACTTTTGCTTTTTCCGGTAATACGTTGAAAAGCTTTATTAACGTCAACTGCAATAAATTGCCTGTCATAAATAATTACCGCTTCTGATATGTTTTGAATACATCGAGCAAATAACTTTAAACGCTCTTCAGCTTTTTTTATCTGACTTATATCTTTTAATGTACCTGTCATACGGGTAGCATTATTGTTTTCATCTCGCTCAACTATTTTTCCACGATCTAAAATCCAAATCCAACGGTGATTTTTATCTTTAACGCGATAGGTTGCTTCAAAGTATTCAGTTTTATTGGTAAAGTGATCATCTAAGGCTTGTTTTACTCGCTCTATATCATGTTGATGAACATTGGTGTTTTCATTGCCTAGAGTATTTTTTTCTAGGCTGCTATTTCGAGTGCCATCTTGAGGGAACTCTAAAATCCCCCAAATGTTAGAGCGGTATATTTTACCTGTCGTAATATTCCAATCCCACATTTCATCCCCGCTACCCCAAAGGGAAAGTTTTAAGCGCTCTTCACTTTCTTTTATCTGGGTATGATAAAGTCTTTTATTTCGATATTGTTGTATTACATAAGTCAATATCAGTAATGACACTAGGGTATATACGAATAACATACTAGTTGATAGCCACCAAGGCGGTAATATCCGTACACTTAATTGGCTTGTTTTAGCATTGCTAGGTTGATGAATATCGTATGCTAGTACTTCAAAAATATAATCACCAGGGCTTAGGTTAGTGTATGTTGCACGGTTATTATTAACGCCTGTTTCTGTTGCAGCATCAATCCAATTCTTCTCTAACTCAAGTAAACGATATTTATAACCTAATTGAGAAGGAAGTTTCGTATTGGGTGAAATAAATTCAAAAGTGATGGGGGATTGCTTGTAAGCTAATTCTACTTGCTCAAGAAAGTTTAATTGCTTTGATAGCTCATAAGTAGGCTCGTAAGTAGGTTTGGCATTGGCGGTGTTAGTTTGATTTTCATCTTTGATATTAATTTTTTTATTGGCAACATATAAATTGGTAAACAAGGGGGTTTCTATTTTTTGAGTCACTTGTGATATATCACTGGGAAGGAATTGATAATACCCATTTGAACCACCAAAATACATATTTCCATGGGAAGACTTTAGTGATGAAAATTCAATAAATTCAGGTTTGTTAATGGAGAAGTCTTTATCAAAACTAGTGACGGTATTATTAAAAGGGTTGATTTTTATTATTCCAGTATTGGTTGCTAACCACGCACTTTCTTTTTCATCTATCAGTATGGAAGCGATAAAACTGTTTGGTAGCCCATTACTTGCATCAAATGTTTTTATCTGATTTGTGTGGCGATCAATTAATGCTATACCCTGAAGACCTGAACCTAACCAAAGCCAATTTTTACTAACGCGTAATTTTTTGTTATAAGTTTCATCGGTAGTTAAAGGCAAACTTATTTTTTTATTTATAAATGTTTTTTCATTGATATCAAAAGTTAATATTTTATTGTTTTTAGTTAATATCCATAAAATGCGATTATCAACTAGTTGAAAATTAATGATGTGATCATTGTCACTTGTAGGATAGGAGATTATTTTTTGTTTATTCGTCTGATAATTTGTTAGTACTCCAGCTTCATCAATATACCAAAAGTTATCGTTGATTAAGGTTAAAGGACTATCAGTAGAGTAATTGGTACTGTTTGACCATTTTGAATGTTCAGTTAATGTGTTTTTTGCAGGGTCAAATTTAAATATTTTATTATCCGTTAATTGTAGCCAAAGATGAGAGGTGTTATTTGCTATGACTTCTCTGATATTTTTATCTAGGAGAATATTTGTTTTTTCCAATATTCCATCAATATTTAAAGAATATAAGTTGTGTTCTTCTGATGATAGCCATATTGTTCCGTCAGAGGTTTCAGCAAAAGATTCGACTCGAAAGTTATTACTCTCTTTAGTTGTTAAGCCATGATGGAATAAACCTGTTAGTGGCGAATATTTATTTAAGCCACCGCCATAACTGGCTAGCCACATACTGCCGTTACTATCTTGGAAAATATCCATTAGCCAATTTTCACTAAGCGAAGTAGATTGAGCGTTATTCTGATAACTTTCAATCTGATCGTTCAGTAAATTAATGGTGTTCAAACCTTCATGCGTAGCAAGCCATACGTGATTTTCATCAAATTGTTCTATGGCTCTTATGTAGTTTGATAGTAACGGTTGTTTAGTGCTGTTTTGTGTTGTATTCCCTGTTAAATGAGATATTAATTGATAGCGGTCATCAACAATAAATAAACCGTTATCAGTTGCCAGCCAATATTGATTATCGATAGTTTTAATATCGAAAATCGCTTGTGCATCGATGGTTAAATCATATTTGTTTTGGCTTGTAAGTGAACCTAGGTAAGTTAAGTTTTTACTGATTAAATGAATACCATTATCAAAACTACCTAACCAATAGTTTTGCTGTTTGTCTTGGAAAATAGTTTTTATTTCTCGAATTTTATCATTATAACCTCGAATTTTAATACGTTGGAATGTGAGGTTTCTTGTATCACTGTCTACAGTAATAGTATGCAGGCCATCCGTTGTTGATATCCAAATTAGTGGTGTTGCTTGATTATTTTTAAGAGGTTCGCTTTTATTTTGATAAATATCCCAAATAATGTTATCTCGAAGGGAGTTGTCGTTGTCGGGAGTGCTAAAATAATTATCAAAGTTATCAAATATAGGGTTGTAGCGACTTAAGCCATTCTGTGTTCCAATCCATAAAGTTTGTTCGCTGTCGATAAATATTTTACGGATTAAGTTGTCAGCAATTGTATGTTCATTATTGGCATTGTGTCGGTAGGTGACAAAGTTATTACCATCAAAGCGGTTTAAGCCATCTTCGGTAGCGAACCAGATAAAACCTTTGTTATCTTGAGTGACACCAAAAACATTAGAGTTTGATAACCCATCAGTGGTAGATAATTGGCTAAATTTTAATAAATTATTATTAGATTCAATAAAAGTGGTATTTGCAGAAGCTGGGTTTAACTTTCCATCTGTTAATTCTTCATAAGCTAATGCTGTTGTGCTTGTTGTAAAGCATAGCCAAACAAGAAAACTAGTAATAAAGTTTTGAATCTTGATTGAGTTAAATTTTTTTAAAATTAAACGCAAAAAATGAAAAGGGGGAAACCTAAAAAAATATAAAAGCACGGTTCACCTAAATTAAAGAAAAATTATTATTAGTTTTTGTATTTTAACGCTAGCATAAAAAGAACAAACTTAGCGACACACTATTAAAAGTCATGCTCTGTCTTAAGTCAACTTTAGTTCCAAGTTAACTTAATGACTAGCGATTAGCTCTGTATCGGCAGGATTAATATTTTCTTTTGCTTTTTTCTATAAAATCATTAGGTTTGATTATTATTTCACCGTTTAATTCGTTTTGTATATTTTGGGTAATAGTTGAATTAATAGTTTTTATAGAGGATAAAATAATTCTATCGGGGTTTGCTATTGTCATTAGCTGATCTTTGATGAAGTTTTTTACTTGCTCAAAACTCAATGTTAAAATAGCAGAAACCAATTGTTCTTTGTGAGAAAAAGTTAAATCTTTATTACAAATAGCAGCCCAAAAGCGCTGACTTTTTATTCTCAAGTTATTATCTTTTTCTTGTAATTGCCCAGCTAATCCGTTGATTAGGTGTAACCAATTCTCATCACTAATGTCTGTTAGCATTTCCAAACTGCCAATTATAAATTCATCGATAGCTTTTGTTAACGCTATTGCGTCTGTGTGTGGTGATTGAATATAAAAGGCGATGCCCGGATAGCGATTAATTGGCACATACCCGACACCAACCAAATATCCGTATTGTTTTTCGGTACGCATTTCTTGAAAAAATAAAGGTGATAATAAATGACTAGTTACCATCGTTAACGCAACTAAATTTTCATCTCTTGTAGGTAATGGAGTATAAACAACACTGGCATGATCATGATCGGGGATATGCATAGGTAAAATAAGTGTTTTTTTGTTAGTAATATCTACTACAGGGCATTGCACCGCATATTTGTTACTGTAGTTGTAGGCAAAGACCTGTTTGATATTAGCTACTATATCTGTGGCGTGTTCAAGTAGCCAATTACCATGGATTAATACTTCAAGGGTAATTTGCTTAAAAAGTTTCTGACAAAAACTTTGGTATTGTGAAAAAGTGATTTTGTTTAACGCATCAGCTAACTCATCAGCACTCGGGTTATTTGGTTGCATCAATGAACTAAGGCTGGAAAAAAGCTGAGATATTGATTTGCTTTTATCACTATTTTGCCAATGTTTGATCAGTTGTTGCTTGAATAATATAAAATTTTCTTCGCTAGTATTATGGTGAATTAATCGATAAAGCAGTTTCTCTAATAACCTCGGTTGATTTTCACTAATCCCAGATAATTGAAGGGTAATTCCTCCCTGATGGGCATATAAATGATAATGAATACCAGCAAGCTCAGCATCATAATTTTCTTCAACGACTGTATTTGTATAGAGATCAACAAATAAACGTGTCATTGCTATAGTATCAATACTTTCGATTGAATAAGGAGAGTCAACTCCTAGATAAATATAACCTTTGGGCACTTTAAAGGTAGTGTCTTGTATATACCATACGGCTAAGCCACTGCTACTTTCTATTTTTGTCGGCAATATACGATTATCAGCATTCTCATAAACGTGTGGATTACCGGTAATATATGGATTAGCTTCAGGTAGGAAAATTGCTTCATTTAGTTTGAAATTACTATTGCTAGGAGTAGATAACTCCTGCCAATAGGTTAGTTTTTCTGCAGAAATTTTACTGACATTATAAGGGACTTGATACCAAAAGCTTGTTTGTGAAAAACTATTCTCTTGGCTTACATGGATAACACGCATATTGTCAGCGTTTAAGTAGCCTAGCAAAAGGTTAATATTTTTATCATCCATACCTGACATAATGTAATCGCCAAAAATATAATCTTCGCACGGGTAGTGTTGCATATTAATGACGAGTTGACTGACATTGTCTAAGGGGGGAGTTTTCTCATGGTAAGTGAATGATAATTCGGCTATTGACTGTTTTTCTTGGTAGTAAAAAAGAGGGAGTTTTGCCGACTTTAATAAACCGATATAAGAAAATATTATCGCGATAATTTCATCAATACAAGTTTCACCTAGTTCGGTTAAACTAATACTAACGTTAAAATCTTTAAAGTTAGAGCCGTTAATACCTGAGCCGGCCGTTAATCCCATAGCCCATTGGTTTTGTTTTAATTGGGCTAAAATACTACCCGCGCCCTCATGACCAATAAGGTAGGCCAATACGGATTCAGGTTTATCTTGGTAATATCTATCAATACTTTCCATGGCAAAGCTGATGATTAATTGGTGATCATTTTTAACAGGTTTTACATTAACGTAAATACTTTGGTGTTCAGGTAAATACAAAGGCTCACTTATAACAGGTAATGTTGCATCATTGTTTTTTATCTCGCTAAACATGCCTTTGGCTAAGTGTGCTAATTCCGCTAATGTTTGAGGGCCTTCAATAGCGAGTGTCATATAATCAGCTTGGTAGTATAAATTAAAAAAATCGCTAACTTCTTTACCGATACTTTCACCATTTCTATCGGCAAGTGTATCTACATTACCCACTGAAAACTGAGAGAAAGGGTGGCGTTGATTAATGGTTTCTTTATGAACATCGTATAAGCGACGAATGTCATCTTTAAGTTTTAATTGAAATTCCGCTTCAATATTTTTTCGCTCTTTAGCGATAAACTCATCAGCTAAAAGCGGAGAGATAAAAAATTGGCTAAAGCGATCTAATGCTTCAGTAAAGTGTTGATGATGTATATCAAAATAAAAACAGGTATGCTCGGTTGCGGTCCAAGCATTGTTACTGCCACCGTGTTGGCTGATAAATTTTTGATATTCGCTACCGTCAGGATATTTGTCAGTGCCTAAAAACAACATGTGTTCCAAAAAATGTGCTAATCCTTGTCTGTCATGAGGATCATTGAAATGTCCGACATTAACAGCGAGTGCAGCAGCACATTTATCTGTTTCTTCATTTTGAACCAATAAAACCCGTAAACCATTATCCAAGGTAAGTGATTGATATTTTTTTAAATCATTTGGACTTTGCTTCAACGTTCGGCTCCTAAGTTTGACAAGCAGAATAAATACGGAATAACGATATTTTCTTTATTTTGTTCTAAGCTCACCACAGCAGTGCTAAATTGAGCGATTCATTATTATAATTGGTATGTAAAAACTGCAATTAGAGTAATGAGTTAACGGTCTAAATTACCTTATGGAATAACTAGAGTCCATTTTATTCTTAATAGATAATGTAAAAGACATATAGATTCTATTACTATAGCCTCAAAATAGACAACCGCGTAAGTTTATCTACTTGATGTGCGGGAGAGTGAATGAAAGTTTTTATAATGCGACATGGTGAAGCTGCTAATATAGTCGGTGATGACTCCTTGAGAACTCTGACTGAGCAAGGGGTATTCGAAGCTAAAATAATGGGTCAATGGTTACTACAAAATAGCCCGAAATTGTTAGATGTTTTTGTTAGCCCGTATATTAGGGCGCAACAAACTTGCGCTAATGTGTCTAGTTTTCTAATAAAGGCTGGCTTATTTACTAATCAACCCAAAACACTTGATTTGATTACCCCATCGGGTAATGCTCCGCAGGTACATGATTTTTTAGACGGCTTATTTAGTCAATACAATACAACAGATTTGGATGATAAAAACTCCACTGTTTTATTCGTTTCTCATATGCCTTTTGTAAGCTACTTTGTAGCTGAATTAACGGAAAAGCACCAGATGCCTATATTCTCGACCGGTTCTATCGCAATAATTGATTATGATACTAAGCGGATGAAAGGGCAGTTGGTGGATATTATGTCACCTGATAAGTTGGCTAATTAATTTTTATTAAATTTATCTTTTAGTTCGACTAAGGCTAATAAAGCACCGTTACCGCCCCATTTTAATGGTGCTTGGTGAAATGCCATTATATCAGGGTGTTGCACTAACCAATGAGGGACTTTATTTTTCAATACCCTTGAGCCAAGACCATGGATAATACAAATGCATTGGGCATGTTCTTTTTGACAAGCGTAAAGTAGTGCAGCGATTTCTTGCTTGGCTTGATGTTGGTCTAAACCATGTAAGTCTAAAATTAGATCAGGACTATAGAAGCCTCGGCGTAAGTTTTTGGCTTCAAAACTATCAACATCAGTACGAACATACTTCATTGGGCCTTGTTTATTTAGATGGGGTTCAAATTCATCAGAAAAGTGGAATTGAGCAATTGCTTTTTTACAGTTTTTTGGTTGGGCATGCCTTTTAGGCTTGCTGACTTTTTTAGCAAAGTGTATGGTGTCCACTTTTAAAGGCTTGATTTTACCTATTGCTTCTTTAAAAAGTGATTCATCGTCAGTACTGATTGGTTTCTGCTCGGTGTTTTTCATTTTCATAGCGGCAGTTTAAAAATATCTGCTAACCTTTACAAGTAATGAATTTAATCAAGCGAAGTAAATAGATACTCATGATGCTTCAAAATGCAGGATTCAGCTGAAATTTGAAGCGCCTTTAGGCAAGGCATTGATTAAAGAGAATGATTGTTCCCTTGTCGAAATCAATAACGTAGTATAAAGCGCTTCTAAATTAGTCCTACGGGGATGCCTGAGCAAATCATGCTCTTTGTTGTATCTGTTTTTAAGGAACCAACCCTTAACAAAAATATGCGCCTTGATCAATGAATCGCTCAGGCATACTGAAACTCGCATCTTGAAATGTCATGAGTATAAAAATAATGGGGAAATAAAGTGAATAAGTTAACCACGGTAACGAGTCAATTACATACCATCGCTGATTATTGCCGCTATGGCGCAACTTTGTTTAATCAAGCTGAGCTATTTTACGGACATGGTAGTGAAAGTGCCTTTAATGATGCTTATATATTGGTAATGTATGCTTTATCTCTGCCCAATGATGTAGATGATAGCCTTATGGTATGTCGTCTGATTGAATCAGAAAAGCAAAATATATTGGCATTATTTACCCGTCGTATTGAAGAACAAATTCCGGTGGCCTATATCACGAATGTTGCTTATTTTGCTCAGTTACCTTTTTATGTTGATGAGAGAGTATTAATCCCACGCTCTCCTATTGGCGAGCTAATTGAAAACCAATTTTTTCCATATATAGAAGCGAATAAAACACCAAAACGTATATTGGATCTATGTACTGGCAATGGTTGTATTGCCATAGCCTGTGCAAGTTATTTTAGTGATGCAGAGGTAGATGCGGTAGATTTATCAATAGATGCGTTAAATGTTGCACAAATGAATGTTGAAAACCATGGCCTTAGTGAACAAGTTATTCCAATTCAATCTGATGTTTTCTCTGGGGTTGAAGGGCAAAGTTATGATTTAATTGTGACTAATCCACCTTATGTCGATCAGCAAGATATTGATAGCTTACCGCAAGAGTATCTTCACGAGCCTGAAATGGGCTTAGGTTGTGGTGATGATGGCTTAGATATAGTACGGGTTATACTGGCGCAAAGTGCACGGCATTTAAATGATGGTGGCTTACTTTTTTGTGAAGTAGGTAACTCAGAAGTGCATGTTAAAGCGTTATATAGTGAGGTGCCTTTTACTTGGCTTAATTTTGAGCGTGGCGGGCATGGTGTATTTATGCTAACTAAGGCACAATTAGTAGAGTTTTCGGCAGTATTTACTGCAGCTTTAAATGTGAATAAATAAATAAAAAAATTAATAACAGACGTTGGAGTTAAAATGTCAGGCAATACTTTCGGAAAATTATTTACTGTTACTTCATTTGGCGAAAGCCATGGTTTAGGACTAGGTGCCATTATTGATGGCTGTCCTCCGGGCATTGAATTATGTGAAGCTGATTTACAAATTGATCTTGATAGACGTCGCCCAGGTCAGTCACGCTTTACTACTGCGCGTAATGAAGCTGATATAGTAAAAATTATGTCAGGTGTATTTGAAGGTAAAACGACAGGAACACCTATAGGCCTGATTATTGAAAATACCGATCAACGCTCTAAAGACTACGGTAATATTGCACAAAGCTTTCGCCCCGGTCATGCTGATTATACTTATTCGCAAAAATATGGATTACGTGATTATCGAGGCGGTGGTCGCTCCTCTGCTCGAGAAACTGCCATGCGTGTTGCTGCCGGCGCCATTGCTAAAAAATATTTAGCGCTAAAATTTGGTATGAAGATACAAGCTTGCGTGACTCAAATTGGCGAGATTACTGCCACATCTACCAATGGCGAACCACTTGATTATCAAAATATTGATTGGCATGAAGTAGAGAAAAATCAGTTCTTTTTCCCCGACAACACTAAGCTTGAACAACTAGACCAACATTTACGTGATGTTATGCGTGCTAAAGACTCCATTGGGGCAAAAGTTAGTGTAGTCGCAACCAATGTTCCTGTTGGTTTAGGTGAGCCTATTTTTGATCGACTTGATGCTGAAATTGCTCATGGTTTAATGAGTATTAATGCGGTGAAAGGTGTTGAAATTGGCGATGGTTTTGCTGTAGTAAACCAAAAAGGCTCAGAGCATAGAGATGAGTTATCACCAGAAGGTTTTACTAGTAATCATGCTGGTGGTGTTTTAGGTGGTATTTCTTCAGGACAAAATATTATTGCTCACTTAGCATTAAAACCAACATCAAGTATTGGTGTTAGTGGAAAAACTGTTGATGTTAGCGGTGAAGCAACGGATATTATTACCAAAGGTCGACATGATCCTTGTGTTGGCATTCGTGCAGTGCCTATTGCAGAAGCCATGTTAGCGTTAACCTTAGTCGATCACTACTTAAGACATCGAGCTCAAAATGCAGATGTTGTTTGTAGTACGCCTGTGATCACTGAACGTTAGCAATAGCCCTCGGGTAAATAGGATTAAAAAATTGTCATTATTTACCCGCCTTTCTTCGAGTTATTTTTTTTATTTTGCCATTCTTGGCTTAATTTCACCTTATCTTTCAGTTTTTCTTGATGGTAAAGGCTTTACTTCGCTTGAACTTGGTGAAATATTTGCCATTCTTACCGCGACCAAAATTATTGCGCCAAGTTTATGGGCTATTTTAGCGGATAAAACTGGCCAGCAATTACTGATCATTCGCCTTGGTGCGGTACTTGCTCTTTTGAGTTTCATGTTGTTATTCTGGTTAGATAATTATTGGGCAATTAGTATTTGTTTGGCATTTTTTAGTCTTTTTTGGACAGCAATATTACCCCAGCTTGAAGTATTAACCTTAAATTCAGTTAGGCGCAGTAGTAAAATTTACGCACGCGTTCGTTTATGGGGGAGTCTAGGGTTTATTGTTTTAGCTATTTTTGCTGGGCAAGTAATGAGTTTTTATGAGAAAACAGGCATACAAAGTGTAGCAAACTCTTCATTTACGAATGCTTTTGTTGGTATGGGCTGTGTTGCTTTATTGTTATTATTGCTTTCAACACTTAGCCTTAAATCTCGTTACGTTCTTGGTAAAACCCAAAAAAAGGTATTATCAATAAAAGATAAATTACTTGAGCTCAGGTTTATTATCTTTTTTATTGCCGGAATTTTATTACAAATTAGCTTTGGTCCCTTCTATGGATTTTTTGCCTTATTTTTAAGAGATTTAGAGTACCCAGGTTTTGCTGTGGGTTTGTTTATTTCATTAGGGGTGTTGGCTGAAATATTAGTCTTTATTTTTGCGAGTAGTTTTTTTAAGCACTTCTCGTTGAAAACATTATTGGTTTTTAGTTTAGCTGTTACAGCCCTACGTTGGTTCTTAGTGGCCTTGTATGCTGACTCTGCTTGGTTTTTAGCATTGACACAATTAATTCATGCGGCAAGTTTTGCTTTGTTTCATAGCGCTTCAATGATCTTTATCAGTAGTCACTTTAGTGCTTGTCAGCAATCAAGAGGCCAAGCTATTTATCTTGGGGGTGTTTACGGTGTGGGTGGTGCTATTGGTGCATATATAGCAGGTGCTTTATGGCTTGATGGTTTGGGTGCTACCACTGCATTTTTAACCGCTAGTGTAGCAGCTTTGTTAGCGGCATTTTTGATGTTCTTTTTACCTAAAGAAAAACTAAAGAAAAATTAAAAAAAGCCCAATCAAAAAACTGGGCAAAAATATAAATAACAGGGAATAGTCTTAGTATTAATTATCGGTAAGTAAACTCTTACCATTGATAGCGATTTTACGCGGTTTTAACGCTTCTGGAATTTCTCTTTTTAAATCCACGTGCAATAAGCCATTCTTCATAAAAGCACCAATAACTTTTACATGCTCACCTAGTTGAAACTTTCGTTCAAAATTACGTTCTGCAATACCTTGATGTAAAAACTTACGGGATGGTTTATTTTCGGTAATATCAGTACCTGTTCTCGCGACTTTAGTGCCAATAATGATTAAGCTATTATCTTTCGATTCGATATCTATATCCTGCTCGCTAAAACCGGCTACAGCCATGGTGATCCTATATTGATCTTCAGCTAATAGTTCTACATTATAGGGAGGGTATGTTGATTGTTTATCAGCGCGAGACGCTTTATCAATTAAACCGGCTAAGTGATCGAAACCGATAAATGAACGATAGAGAGGGCTGTAATCTGTTGATGTACGCATAGTAAATATATCCTAATAATTAGCAATAATAATACTTGCCTTTCTAGCTCTAAGAACTCATTAATTGACGTTCTTTGCTTTTAGTGAACAGGCGAAGTGTTGATTTTTGTATTGTGTAGTCCCTTACGGCGACTACACTAATAAAGATGGGGATAGGCTTTTATTTTTCAATAAACAAATAAGAATAAATTATATCCTATTGATATTTGGTCTTTTTATTATTATTGAAATGCAATTATTGTTATAAACAATAAAATAATTCACAACAATTGAGCCAAGGGGTTGGTTTAGAAACGCTTTATTTTTCGTTATTGATTTTGACAAGGGCGCTACATGGACGTAATTTATTAGAAAATCAGCGGCTGCGCCTCAACCATCTACTAGTAACATTTTATCAGTAACTACAGCAAACATTTGTTCGCCATCCTCGTGGTGTATTAGTCGGGGACCCAGTTTCTAAAAGACAATGGATCTTCGATCGGAGACTTCGAAGATGACGATTCTTATGTTTTTTCTTTGCTGATAAATCAACAACTTAATTTCATGTTACTTAGAAGAGAATGCAGGAGGAATATTCTCCTGAATAATCATTCTCTTCAATCAATGCCTTGCCTCTACACCTTTTAATTCTCGCTGAATGATCTATTTATTACTTCAATTGGTATTACTTAGTCTCAGAAGTTGTTTCATCCGTGTTCACTTCATCTTCAACAACAATTACTGCCGCGATATCTTTAACGGCCGCTAACGCACTTTCGTAATTTGGGTGCTGTGATATGTTAGCTACTAATTCTTTATATTTTATTGTGCCATGGTTATCTATGATGAAAATGGCTCGGGTCAATAATCCCATATCCTTAATTATTAAACCATAGCTTTCACCAAAGTTGCGCCACACTGAATCGGATAATACTTTGACTTTATCTACACTCTCCACTTTGCAAAAACGTTTTTGCGCAAAAGGTAGATCATTACTAATGGTTAATATAGTGATGTTTTTCGGCAATTTTGCTGCTTCCTCATTAAAACGTTTAGTTTGTAACGAACACACGCCAGTATCTAAACTAGGTACAACCGAAATAAGCAATGTTTGATCTTTAAAATCAGATAGCTGTATCGGAGCAAAGTTTTTATCTACAACTTTAAAGTTTGGTGCTTTTTCATCTATATTGACCTGAGTGCCTAGTAAAGTTACGTATTTATCGTTCGCTTTTACTAAATTTTGTGTTTGCGTAAGTGTTGATAGGTTACTTGCTTTTGCATAGGCATTGACCATTAAGGCACTAGGAGTTAAAAATAATATAAATAAAAGTTTACTTAGGGTAGATAATTTCATCATTAGTTGGAATAATTGATTATAAAACTTAAGTTTACCGTTTTTCTTATTGGTTTTCTTGATTATTTTTCGATAAAACTGCTGTAAAGATGTTGCTAAATGTCTTATTGTTATGCTTTACACAAAGATATTAATATCTTTGTGTAAACGAGAAGTTTTTGATTCAATGGGATTTTTATTTTTCAAAGGTGATGCGCTATTATGCCAACTAAGCTACTAATTTGTGATGACTCTAATATGGCGCGTAAACAATTAGCTCGTTCATTACCTGAAGGTTGGGACGTGGATGTTAGTTTTGCTAATAATGGAATTGAAGGAATAAAGGCAATTAAAGAAGGTAAAGGGGATGTACTCTTACTTGATTTAAATATGCCAGAAATGGATGGCTACCAAGTGCTTGAGGCCATCATAAAAGAAGATTTACCTACCTTAACTATTGTCGTTTCTGGAGACATCCAACCAGAGGCTCATAAACGAGTTACCGGCTTAGGGGCTCTGGATTTTATTAAAAAACCAGTTAATAAAGAAAAGCTGACGGAAGTACTACTGTCTTACGGCGTTTTCACTAAAGAAGAGCAGGAAAAAATTCAACCAGTAGAAGCTACTAACAAAGATATTCAAAAACCGGTTGAACAAGAAAAAATTAAAACCAGAATAGCTCCGCCATTAAAGGTAGTGGCTGTTGATACTTCTGCCCCCATTAATCACGTTGAATTAACCTTGTCTGCCGAATTGAGAGATTGTTACCAAGAGGTGGCTAATGTTGCTATGGGGCGAGCAGGGGATCTATTAGCTCGGTTGTTAGATGTTTTTGTTCAATTACCTATACCAAATGTTAACTTTATTGAAGTAAGCGAATTGAGTATGGCGCTTAAGGCCGTTGAGGCTAGCGAAAGCACTTCTGGCATATGCCAAGGCTTTATTAGTGCAGGTATTTCTGGTGAGGCTTTATTAATTCTAAATGATTCAAGTTTCAAAGATGTTGCTTCCCTGATGAATTATCAATATGACGAAGATGAAGGTACCGAGTTAGAGTTATTAATGGACTTGGCTAACGTACTCATTGGTGCTTGCTTAAAAGGGTTATCTGAACAGCTTGATATAGATTTTAGTCAGGGTCATCCCGTGGTTTTAGGACAGCATAGAAAAATATCTGAATTAATTGCTAACAATACTAAGTGGAAAAAAACATTGGCGATAGAAATTAGTTATAGCATTGAAAATTATCCAATAAAGTGTGATTTACTCTTGTTATTTACCGAACAGTCGATGCAAACATTGAATAATAAGTTATCTTATTTAATCGATTAAACTTTTGTATCAGAACTCCTAATGTATATATAAAAATAACGTAGACTTAAAGAGAATGGGATTGGCCATGTCGTTAGAAACCTCACAATTAAATGAATTACACTGGTTAATGGAGATGCTTCATAACATTGACGTTGGCTTAGTGGTTTTAGATAAAGAATACAAAGTACAAATATTTAATGGTTTTATGGAAAACCATAGTGGCCTGTTACCGAGAGAAGTTAAAGGTAAATCATTATTTGAATTATTTGATGAAATCCCACAAGATTGGTTTGTACGTAAAGCTGAATCAGTATTTTTGTTAAAGAATAAAGCTTTTACTATTTGGGAACAACGACCTTATTTATTTAAGTTTAATAGTTATCGGCCTGTCACGGGTAGCTCTGATTTTATGTATCAAAATACCACCTTTATTCCACTAACCTCTTCAACGGGGGAGGTCAGTCATTTATGCTTGCTTGTTTATGATGTAACGGATAATGCAGTACATAAAGTGAGTTTAGAAAAAGCCAATGAAGAATTAGCAATACTAAGCCAAACTGATGGCTTAACTAAGCTGTTCAATCGTAGTCATTGGGAGAGCTGTTTACAAGCTGAGTATAAACGTTGGACTCGTAGTCAACATTCAAGCTCGTTAGTGATTCTTGATATTGATCACTTTAAAAAGGTAAATGATACTTACGGTCATGTGGTTGGCGATGAAGTTATTCGTAATCTATCCTGCTTAATTCGAGATCATGTAAGGGAGACGGATGTTTCTGGTCGTTATGGTGGTGAAGAGTTTGTTATTTTACTGGCCGATACACCGCTGAAAAATGCGTATGTTTTTGCTGAGCGTTTACGCAGAGAAGTAGAAGCATCGATTACTAAATACAATGATATTGATCTTAAATATAGTATTAGTATTGGTATTGCTGAAATTGACCCGACGATTAAAAGCTATGAAGCCTGGATTGAATGTGCAGATGCAGCACTTTATTGTTCAAAAGAAAATGGTCGAAATAAAGTCAGTATGCATCCCAAACATGTATAAAAGTAATTCGTAAACGCTAGTTTTGTTTTTTCTGAGTTTGTAAAAGGACAATAATGATTAACGGAATGATAATAATCAGTAATAAAATTAAACGTGGCCATTGGCTATAAGGTGTTTCACCTATTACTAGCGCCACTTCTGTTTTCAATACAGCTTCTTCAAACTGTGGAATACGCGCGATAAAATTACCTTTATGATCAACTACTGCGGTTACGCCGTTATTGGTTGAGCGAAGCAAAGGACGGCCAAACTCTAAAGCTCGCATACGGGCTATTTCCATGTGTTGATGTGGCCCGTGTGAGTTACCAAACCATGCATCATTACTTACGGTTAATAATATACTCGTTTGTTTAGTTAAATTAGCGGCTAATTGATGTGGAAAAACTATTTCAAAGCAAAGTAACGGCAATATATGTAAACCTTTTGCTATAAGATTTCGTTGAACATAATCCCCTCGACTAAATGAAGACATGGGTAAATTAAACAGTGGCGCAATAGGGCGTAATAGCTCTTGAAATGGAACAAACTCACCAATGGGTAATAGGTGGTTTTTTGAGTAACGATTGCTATGGTTATAGTAATAACCTTCTTCATTATTATCTTGCTTTCTGCCTAGAACAATTAAACTATTAAAGTATTCTTTGCTTTCAAAGTTATAATTCAAAATTCCAGTAATAATCGCACTATTATTTAATGATGCGGATCGATCTACCGTGGTTAAATAATCTTGTACTGCTGGCTCCATTGCTGGAATAGCTGACTCAGGCCATATAATAATATCGGCATCGTAATTTACACGAGTAAGATCTAAATATTTGAGCATAGTTGGCCACTCTTGCTCTGGAGTCCACTTTATTGATTGCGCTATATTTCCTTGAACTAAAGCTACTTTGGTTGTTTTTTCGGTGACTTGAACCCAATTTACTTTGGCTAAACTGTAACTTAATAGAGTAATAATAATGATAATTGTTATAGGATAAATCAGCGTTTTATTACTACTTTGCTTTAAGGCAATAGCTATTTTCGCTAAACAAATATTTATTAAAATGACTAGTGCGGTTATGCCGACCTCACCTACTACGGGGGCAAAATTAGCTAACGGACTATTTATTTGACTATATCCTAGTGAGAGCCAAGGGAAGCCAGTTAACACTACACTACGTAGATACTCGCAAATTAGCCATAAAGGCATTAATAGCCATAAATTAAGCTGCCTTTTATTCGAAAAATATGCAGTTAAGTAAGCGGCAAGGGCGGGGAATAATGCTAAATATAAACAAAGTAATAGCATTAAAGCTAAAGAAATGACAAGTGGTAGCCCACCAAATTGGTCAATGCTAACGTGAACCCAACTGATACCACTAGCAAACCAACCAAAGGCAAATACACCCATCAGTTTAGCTGAGTTTTTAGGGGGTTGTTTAGCTAAGTGATAGAAAACAATGGCAGGAATAAAAAGGCTTAAATACCACTGTGAAAAAGGGGCGTAAGCAAATACTAAGCTCAAACCTGATATAAAACAAAGCCAATATTGCTGGTTTACTAAAGCCCCCTTAATTGATGATAAAAGTGCTACAATACTTGTGTTAATCACCCAGTTTACCGTTTATTTTATGCTGTTTAGCAACGGTTACTTGTAGCATTTGCATACGCCTTGTATCAGCGGCAAGTACTTTAAAGTCAAAGTGTTCTAGGGTAAGCTGTTCCCCTTTTTGTGGCATATGGTTTAAGTGTTGTAAAATTATGCCAGCAACGGTATCGGCAGATTTTTCATCAAACTTACAGTTAAAATACTCGTTAAAATCTGCAAGTTCAGTTAACGCACGAACTAAATACACATTACCCGCTAGCAATTTAATATCTTCTTCAATATCTTCATCGGTTTCATCTTCAATTTCGCCGACAATTTGCTCAAGAATATCTTCAATTGTTATTACGCCTGAAATACCGCCATATTCATCAGCAACTAGTGCCATATGATAGCGGTTTGAGCGAAATTCATTTAACAATGGTTCTACTTTTTTACTTTCAGGAACAATAATTGCTGGGCGAATAACATCATTTAAACTAAATGTCTCTGAAGAATTATTAAAACCAAAAGCGAGTAAGTCTTTGGCTAATAAAATGCCATCTACATGATCAATATCTTCATTTACAACAGGGAAGCGGGAATGGCCTGAGTCTAAAATTATTGGCAAAAATTCATCAAGGCTATGATTTCTGTCGATGGTTACCATTTGTGAACGAGGTATCATAATGTCGCGAACACGCATTTCTGATACTTCTAATACCGCTTCAATCATTTGCCTTGTTTCGGGGTTTATTAGTTCACGACTTTGCGCGTCAGTTAAGACATCAACTAAATCGTTTTTATTTTTCGGCTCTGGTCTAAATAATTGAATTATCTTATCCAATACTGATTTTTTCTTTGAGCCGTTACTCGAGTGGGGGGTGTCATCGCTCATAGAGCTTAATTTTTCCTATTTATGTTTATTGAGCTATTGTTAGCTTTCATAAGGATTATTAATGGATAATTCAGCTAAAAGCTTTATTTCTAGCGCTTCCATTTCCTCAGCATCTGCATCGTTTATATGATCATATCCTAATAAATGCAAGCATCCATGAATAATCATGTGTGCCCAATGATCAAATAATCTCTTATTTTGTTCTTTTGCTTCTTGTTGAACAACTTGGACACAAACCACTAAATCGCCTAGTAAATTAAGTTCAATACCATCAGGGACTTCAAAGGGAAAAGAAAGCACATTCGTTGGTTTGTTTTTTTGTCGATACTGGCTATTTAATTGTTGGCTTTCATCAATATTAACTAACCGAATCGTTAACTCAAATTCTTGATCTGTTACGGCGGTTAATGCGATGTCGGTCCAACGCTGAAAGAGCTCCAATGATGGTAATCCTGCATTATCACAGGCAAGTTGTAGGTCAATATGATTACTCATTTTTTAGGGATTTTGCCTTTGCTTGTTGTTCTTTTTGCAGCTTTTGTTTGTTTTCTTTTTGCTCATAAGATTCATAAGCTTCCACTATTCTAGCGACGACTTGATGGCGTACAACATCTTTAGCTTGGAAAAAATTAAAACTTATGCCTTGAACATCTTGTAAAACCTCAATAGCGTGGCGTAAGCCCGATTTTTGATGTTTAGGTAAGTCAACTTGGGTTATATCGCCAGTTATAACAGCGCGTGAATTAAAGCCGATACGTGTTAAAAACATTTTCATTTGTTCAAGGGTAGTATTTTGACTTTCATCTAAAATAATAAAGGCATCATTTAAGGTTCTTCCACGCATGTAGGCTAGTGGTGCAATTTCAATGACATTACGCTCTATTAGTTTTTCCACTCGTTCAAAGCCTAACATTTCAAATAAAGCATCATATAGCGGTCTTAAATAAGGGTCTATCTTTTGTGCTAAGTCACCGGGTAAAAAACCAAGTTTTTCTCCTGCCTCAACCGCGGGGCGAGTCAGTAATATACGGCGTACTTCTTGTCGTTCTAATGCATCAACTGCGCAAGCAACTGCAAGGTAGGTTTTACCTGTTCCAGCTACGCCAACGCCAAAGCTTATGTCATTGGTTATAATGCTTTGCACATAAGACTGCTGATTACCATTGCGGGGTTTTACTATGCCACGCTTTGTTTTGATGGTAAGCATTTTTTCATAGTTAGCACCTAATTCAGACGCTTCTTTACTTTGTATAGGGCTATTCGTATCGTCTTGTTCTAATACATTCGCTTCAAGTATTGCTAAATGTACCATTTCACTGGTTATTAATTTATTAACACCCTTTACAGGCGCAGTTTCTATATAGAGGTTTTTTAATAAGAGGATAACTGCTTGGCAATTTTTGTCTTTACCGAGTATTTTAAATTGATTACCACGGTAACTAATTTCTACACCTAAGCGACGTTCTATTGTTTTTAGGTGGTCATCCATAGGACCACATAACTCAGCTTGGCGCTCGTTATCAACAGGGGTTAAGTCCAATTGGTAGTTTGTGGCTGAGTTGGTGTTGTTCTTTTCTTCAATGCTCAAAGTGTTATCCATTATTATCGATTACTGGCTATTAACTGGTTAAGGGGTATAAGTACCAACACCTAAATCATCAAGATGACTGACTTTTGGTGACGTATGGTGACTATTAGCTAAGATGTCAGCAGGTGAATGAGCAATGCGTAGACCCATCTCACTTTCTTGACGAATCAACTCACCACGTAATGAGTTGGCATACACATCAGTAATTTTAATATCAACAAATTGACCAATAACCGAATGTGGTGCAACAAAATTAACAGTACGGTTATTTTCTGTTTTGCCACGTAGTTCCATTGGATTTTTCTTTGATGGGCCTTCAACTAAAACACGTTGCTCGGTATTCAACATTTGCCTAGCAATGCGTAAGGCTTGTTGAGTTATTTTGTCTTGTAATAATTGTAAGCGCTGTTTTTTAGTGTCATTGCTTATATCGTCAGGTAAATCAGCAGCGGGTGTACCGGGACGAGCGCTATAAATAAAACTAAAGCTTAAATCAAAGTTTATCGCTTCAATTAACTTCATGGTATCCATAAAGTCTTCGTCAGTTTCACCAGGAAAGCCAATAATAAAATCTGATGACATAGAAAGCTCAGGGCGCACTTTTTTCAATTTTCGAATCTGAGATTTATATTCAAGAGCAGTATGACCACGCTTCATTTGCGTTAAAATTCGGTCACAGCCACTTTGTACTGGAAGATGTAAGTGATTAACTAATTCAGGAACATCCTCGTATGCTTCAATAATGTCATCAGTAAACTCAACCGGATGTGAGGTGGTATAACGAATACGGTCAATGCCATCAATAGTTGCCACTAAACGCACTAAATCGGCAAAGCGACAAATGCTACCGTCATGCATTTCGCCACGGTAGGCGTTAACGTTTTGGCCTAGTAAATTGACTTCACGAACATCTTGTTCAGCAAGTTGGGCAATTTCATATAAGACGTCGTCAAGTGGTCGACTTACTTCTTCGCCACGAGTATAAGGTACTACACAAAAAGTACAGTATTTACTACAGCCTTCCATAATGGAAACAAAAGCACTTGGACCTTCAGCTTTAGGCTCTGGTAAACGGTCAAACTTTTCAATTTCAGGGAAACTCACGTCAACAATAGGGCTACTGCTATGCTGTAATTGATTTAACATCTCAGGTAAGCGATGTAATGTTTGTGGTCCAAAAATCATATCAACAAAAGGTGCTCGTTGGCGAATAGCATCGCCTTCTTGTGATGCCACACAGCCACCAACCCCGATAAGTAAATCTGGTTTGTGCTCTTTTAACTTTTTCCAACGGCCGAGTTGATGAAAAACTTTTTCTTGAGCTTTTTCACGAATAGAGCAAGTGTTTAACAGAATTACATCGGCATCTTCAGCTTCTTGCGCTAGTTCAAAACCATGGGTTGAGTCTAACAATTCTGCCATTTTCTGCGAGTCATACTCGTTCATTTGACAGCCCCAAGTTTTGATATATAGCTTCTTACTCATTTACTTTACTCTTACGTTTTCGTATGTATAAAGTCGATATTAACTAACTCAACGTTTGTTGATGCATCGACAAAAGGAGGCGTATTTTATATTAAATCAATGGTAATTTCGAGGTGTAAGATGATTATTAATTATTAGGTGTGATTGGCAAGCTTAATACTAGCTGACTTCCATTACCTTGTTCATTAAATGTGTTAACTGAGCCTTGATACTTATTCGCAATTTGGCGAATGAAATACATAGATATATCAAGGTTAACCTTACTATTGAAATTAATAAAACTTTGACTGTCATCACTGATATTTAGCCATATTTTACTTTTGAACTTTTGAATGACAACTTTAAAGTTTCGACCACTGCCTTTGACGATCGCAGATGTAATCGCTTCATAAACAACTCTATAAAGGTCAGAGCGAAGTTCATATTCAAGCTCATCTTCATTTAGTTCAAATTGAAAATACAACTTTGTCTGATATTTTCTTAGTAAATATTCAGCTAA
>Ga0209292_1001829_pt1 | contig 25441 bp, 21 predicted proteins | sample GOMGulsemesocosm_2_FD_184634 | JGI IMG/M metagenome (GOLD analysis project Ga0209292, IMG submission 184634) | Methane-oxidizing microbial communities from mesocosms in the Gulf of Mexico - GOM9C Gulf of Mexico (SPAdes) (version 2) | ecosystem: Environmental > Aquatic > Marine > Cold seeps... | reverse complement strand
GATAATGGCGAAGTCGGTTTTGATGGTAAGACTTGTGCAGTACTTAATGCAATTGGTAAGCAATCTTCTGATATTGCCATGGGTGTTGATGATAGTGATGATCATGAGCAAGGTGCTGGCGACCAAGGACTAATGTTTGGTTATGCAAGTAATGAAACTGATGTGTTGATGCCTGCGCCGATTACGTTTTCTCATAGATTAGTTGAGAGACATGCGCAGATTCGTAAAAATAAAACATTATCTTGGTTACGTCCTGATGCAAAAAGCCAAATAACATTCCGTTATGAAAATCATAAGCCTGTTGCTATTGATGCTGTTGTTTTATCGACTCAGCATTCGCCAGATATTGGTGGAAAAGAGTTGCAAGAAGCGGTAATGGATGAAATTATCATACCAACTTTACCTAAAGAATGGTTGCATGCTGGTACTAAGTATTTTATCAACCCAACAGGTCAGTTCATTATTGGTGGTCCAGTCGGTGATTGTGGTTTAACAGGCCGTAAAATTATTGTTGATACATACGGTGGTATGGCTAGGCATGGTGGTGGTGCTTTTTCTGGGAAAGATCCTTCAAAAGTTGATAGATCAGCGGCCTATATGGCGAGATATGTTGCTAAAAATATCGTTGCAGCAGGGCTAGCAGATCGATGTGAAGTACAAGTATCTTATGCTATTGGTGTGGCTGAGCCAACATCTGTTGCGATTGAAACTTTTGGTACAGGAAAGATTGCTGAAGATAAGCTTGAAGCCATTGTACGTGAGCATTTTGATTTAAGACCTAAAGGTTTAATTGCTCAATTAGATTTATTAAGACCTATTTATCGTAAAACAGCTGCTTATGGGCATTTTGGCCGAACTGAAGACTCGTTTACTTGGGAAAAAACAGATAAAGTTGAAGCATTACAAAATGCTGCTAATCTTTAACAGATTACCTATCACCTTTTAAAAAATTGGAAAAAATATGAGTTCGCAAGATTATAAAGTAGCCGATATGGCATTGGCTGAATGGGGCCGTAAAGAAACAGCGATTGCTGAAACAGAAATGCCTGGTTTAATGTCATTACGTGAAGAGTTCGGTGCTCAACAGCCTTTAAAAGGTGCGAGAATTGCTGGTTGTTTACATATGACTATTCAAACAGCAGTATTAATCGAAACTTTAACAGCATTAGGTGCTGAAGTTAGATGGTCGTCTTGTAATATCTTTTCTACTCAAGATCATGCTGCAGCAGCGATGGCTGAAGCAGGTATTCCAGTATTTGCCTGGAAAGGTGAAACTGAAGAAGAAGCTGAATGGTGTATTGAGCAAACAATTATTGGTCCTGATGGCTGGCGCCCAAATATGATTCTGGATGATGGTGGTGATTTAACCGTTATGATGCATGATAAATTTCCAGAATTAATGGCTGATGTAAAAGGTTTATCTGAAGAAACTACAACAGGTGTTTTGCGTTTATATGAAATGGTTGCTAAGGGTTCATTAAAAGTACCTGCATTTAATGTAAATGATTCTGTGACTAAATCTAAATTTGATAATTTATATGGTTGTCGTGAGTCATTAGTTGACGGTATTAAGCGAGCAACTGATGTGATGATTGCAGGTAAAATTGCAGTTGTTGGTGGTTATGGTGATGTAGGTAAAGGTTGTGCGCAGTCGTTACGTGGATTAGGCGCGACGGTTTGGGTAACAGAAATTGATCCTATTTGTGCTTTACAGGCAGCTATGGAAGGTTTTCGAGTTGTTACTATGGAAGAAGCTGCACCTTTAGCTAATATTTTTGTAACGGCAACAGGTAACTTTAATATTATTAACCATGATCATATGGCAGCAATGAAAAATAACGCTATCGTATGTAATATTGGCCATTTCGATTCAGAGATTGAAATTGCTTCTTTACGTAAATATACTTGGGAGAATATTAAGCCTCAAGTAGACCACGTTATCTTTCCAGATGGTAAGCGTTTAATTATCTTAGCGGAAGGGCGTTTAGTGAACTTGGGTTGTGCAACAGGGCATCCTAGTTTTGTAATGTCTAACTCATTCTGTAATCAAGTGCTAGCTCAAATGGAATTATGGGAAAATGCAGCTGATTATAAAAATGATGTTTATATTTTACCTAAAAAATTAGATGAGAAAGTTGCAAGATCTCATTTAGCACAAATAGGTGTTAACTTAACTGAGTTGACAGCAGAGCAAGCTAAATATATAAATGTTCCTGTTGAAGGTCCATATAAACCAAATCATTATCGTTATTAAGTTTTAATGTAACTATTCAGTGTGCTTGCATTTTGGGGCGCAGGCTTTAGCCTGCACAAGTACGATATAAATGCAGGTTAAAGCCTGAGCGCCAAATTGACAGATGAATTAATTCGTTATTTTATCAATATTTATAGGCTGAATAATTACGTTTTAATAAGTAATAATGTGAGGGAAAGGGGCTGATAGCCCCTTTTTTTATGTCAAAAATTTATAAAATAGATTATGCGAATTTCCAGACTTTATACGCCAGACACTTTAAATAAAGGCCAGCAGATTGAGTTGCAGACAGAGAATGCTCATTATGTTCGAACTGTGTTGCGGTTAGTTAAGGATCAGCAGATTACCTTGTTCAATGGGTTGGGTGGGGAGTTTTTATGTCTGATTACAGAAGTAAGTCGTAAACGCGTTGTGGTATTAATTGGCGAAGAGAGTCGTCGAACGGTTGAATCCCCATTAAAAGTGACAATAGGGATGGGTATTTCGCGAGGTGATAGAATGGACTGGGCTGTACAAAAGGCTGTGGAACTAGGTGTTAATCATATAACGCCTTTAATTACAGAGCGTTGTGTGGTCAAGTTTAAGGCTGATAAAAAACAACAGCGATTACAGCATTGGAAGAATATTGCCCAGCATGCAACAGAGCAAAGCGGTAGAACGGTATTGCCTATTTTTAATGAAATAACAACAATAGATGATTGGATCAAAAGCCAAAATGACTTAAAGCTATTTTTGGATCCTTATGCAGAACAATCATTAGCTGATTTGCAACCAGATAATCTTGCTGTTACTTTATTAACTGGGCCTGAGGGCGGTTTTAGTGATCAAGAGCGAGAGCTTGCGATTGATGCCGGTTTTATTCCTGTGCGATTAGGTGCCAGAGTTTTAAGGACAGAAACGGCGGCATTAGCCGCATTATCTGCTGTACAAATGTTATGGGGGGATTTTGTTTAATGTGTGAAGATTTAGAAAGCCAAAACTGGCTAAAGAAAATATATTATTCTTTAGTGCCTTTATTAATTTTGCTGTTTTTTGCTGCATTAGCCTCACTATTAAGTTATATCATATTAATGATAATGGGTGATGTTTTATCAATGCGTAAGTTGGTGAGCAAAGCGGCACAGATCTTTTTGTTACTTAGCATTTTTCCACTACGACATTATTTAAAACTGAGCTGGGCTGATATCGGTTTTGCAAAACGCTCCGTATTTTTTAAGCAAGTGGGGTATGGGTTGTTGCTAGGGTTATTTAGCCTGATGCCAGTGATGCTGGTTTTATATGGCTTGGATATCAGTGTTGTTGATCAGAGTAGAGAGTGGACAGTAGCTGCGGTAGCAAAACGGGCATCTTTGGCTTTATTGTTAGCTACATTGATATCGCTAGGTGAAGAACCTATTTTTAGTGGTATTTTATTAGCAGGTTTAAGAAAAAAAATGGCAGTTGGCTTGGCCTGTTTGGTAAGTGCTGGTTATTATTCTGCTTTTCATTTTGTAAAAACCAAAACAGATATTCCCTACGAAGAGTTAACGCTTGCTAGTGGTTTTCAATTAATGGCAGAAGCGTTTGCCAATATATTAAACCCTGAAATATTGTCAGCTTTTATTGCCTTGTTAGTCGTGGGGTTGTTTTTGGTGACAATCAGAACTCAAATAGAAAGTAGTATTGGTATTTGTATTGGCTGTCATGCTGCTTGGGTATGGCAAATAAAGTTAGGGAAGGATTATTTTGATACTAATTCAGAGTCAGATTATTATTATCTGGTTAGTGATTATTATGATGGTGTAGTTGGCTATTTGGTTGCGGTATGGTTATCGGCATTGATTCTAGGCTATTTTATTTGGAAAAAATATAAAACAGCTGCTGGATAGTGTTTGTAGGGCGGACTTCAGTCCGCCAAACGTAAGATATTAATCTCTAAAATTCTCAAACTGTAAAGGCAGTTCAATAGAGCTTTCAGATTTAAGAAAAGCAATAACCTGCTGTAAATCATCCCTTTTTTTACCTGTAACTCTTAGTTTCTCGCCTTGAATTGCAGTTTGCACTTTAAGCTTCTTATCTTTAATTAGCTTAACAATCTTTTTAGCAATAACTGTTTCAATGCCTTGGTTTAAGGTGATAGGCTGTTGCGCATTTTTTCCTGTATCAGTTATTTTTCCAGATTCCATGCAAGCAATATCAATTCCTCGTTTAGTCATTTTTGAAAAAAGCATAGGAAGCATTTGTTGTAACTGAAAAGTAGATTCAGCTTTCATTAAAATGCTATTTTCTTGTAATTCAAATTCGGCATTAGAGCCTTTGAAGTCAAAACGAGTACTTACCTCTTTGTTGGCTTGGTCAACAGCATTACGAGCTTCGTGAGCGTCATATTCAGAAACAATATCAAATGATGGCATTGTATTTATTTAGTGTAAATAAGAAAAATGTAACTATAATTCTGTTACAGATAATATTCAATGCATTTTATTGGGATAATTGTGAAAGAAGTTATAGATAAATATTTAGTGCTGTTTTTTTGTTGCTCAATTGCTTTGTCTAGCATGGGGTGTTCATCTAAAGGAGATGTAAAGGGGCGAGGGTTTGAGTTTTCTTCAGTAGTAAAGAATGATATTGATTTAGTATCAGAAACACATCAGCGAGTGGTGTTTGATACATTGAAAGATTTGGCTGTTAAGCTTTATAAGCGTAATCCCCATGAGTGGAGGAAAGGGGGTTATGAGTCTTTAGAGGCGGCTGTAAATGCTATTACCGCTGATCCATTTCCTGAAATTAAGGGAAGGAGTAGTATTGATGAGATACGAATGGCTTTTGATGAGAATTATCAGGGTGATAGAGTAAAGTCTTTGATATTAGGAATAGAAGTCATGATCTTAGCTTCGTACGATGGGCATAGGTCTTTTTATTTGCACAATATGTTAGAGGCGCAAAAATTATACGATAGTGCTAGAAATATAGAGCTTGCCTCGTGGTTACTGCGTACAAAATACAATGAAAAGGGCGAGTTGTTCTTATTGAGTACAGGAGGGTCAGATGAGATTAATCTGAGTTTTGAGCGTTTATTTGGAAAAATAATAAATGCTCAGGATATGATTGCTCAGATTATGGCAGATAGAACACATAGACAAGTTAAAAATGTGATTCAAGCAATAGCAACGGCCTTTATACCGATTTAATATAATGGCTTACTGCTGAAATTCTAAGTCTGCGTATTGCTTCACCAATTTTTGGGCCTTGTAACTCTCCCTTTAAAATGGCTGATGTATCAATATTCCTAGAAGCTTCGGCTGCTTTAATTAAATAGTTAGCTTGAGGGTAAGGTTTGCTCTCTAAACCTGTCCGGCCTTTACTATCAGCTTCACAAGCTAATACAAAGTCAAATAATGTGTTATTGCTTGCTTTAAAAGCCCCAAGTGCGCTTAACATATCAGTAATGGTTGAGGCTTTTAGTTCAAAACAACGATGAGCATGGGTGTGATAGTTCATGACTAACACAGCAAGTGATTTAAATGATTTAGGAACTCGTAAGCGCTGGCAAAACTGATCAAGCAGCGGTAGTCCGCTTTGCTCATGTCCATGGTGGCAGGGCCATTTACTTTTGTCAGTTGTGGCTTTGCCTAAGTCATGTAATAGCGCAGCTAAGCGCACTTCAGGTTTCGGGCTTAATAAACAAGCTTGTTCTAAACTCAGTAAACTGTGAATGCCTGTATCAACTTCGGGGTGATATTTTTCTGGTTGAGGGACACCAAAAAGCTGGTCGATTTCAGGGGAAATTGATTGCAGAGCATTGCATTCCTTTAAAGTGTAAAAAAATGCAGAAGGTGTTTTTTCAGATAATGCTTTAACAAGTTCAGCCCAAACACGTTCAGCTACTAAATAATCAGTTTCACCATTACTAACCATGCGTTTCATTAAACTAAGGGTTTCATCCGCTATAGTAAAGCCAAGATGGGAATAGCGCGCTGCGAAACGGGCAATGCGTAATATTCTAACGGGATCTTCACAAAAGGCAGGAGAAACATGGCGAAAAATACGCTGTTCGAGATCTTGCTGGCCATTATAAGGGTCGGTAATATTTCCCTGTTCGTCCATAGCCATGGCATTAATGGTTAAATCTCTACGAATAAGGTCTTCTTCTAAAGTAATTTCAGGCGATGAGTGAACAATAAATCCTTTGTAGCCAGGTGCTGATTTTCGTTCCGTACGGGCAAGCGCGTATTCATCATGTGTTTTAGGGTGCAAAAAAACAGGAAAATCTTTTCCGACAGGCTGAAAGCCTAATTCAGTCATAGATTCAGGTGTTTCACCAATCACAACCCAGTCCCTTTCTTTGACGGGATAATTTAATAAAGAATCTCTTACTGCGCCACCAACTAAAAATGTTTTCATTACAAATCACATTTAAAATATAAGAATAAGATTTTAACAGGGTAAAACAATGATTGAGATATTTTTATTAAGTATGCTTTTAGGTCTGGTTGCGGGTTTATTGGCCGGCTTATTTGGTTTGGGTGGTGGCGTGATTATTGTACCTGTGCTGGTTTTGATCTTTTCCTCGCATCACTTTCCTGAAAGTATGGTTATGATTATGGCTGTCGCGACCTCGCTATCAACTATTGTCTTTACCTCAGTTGCCTCAATATTGACTCATCACAAACTGGGCGCGATTAATTGGGGCAGTGTTAAAAGGCTTAGTCCTGGCATATTGTTGGGGGCTGGTTTTGGAGCAGTTGTTGCTGATTATATTGAAGCAGATGTTTTGAAGTGGTTTTTTATTTGTTATTTGTTGTTTGTAGCGGTTCGCATGGCTTGGCCGAGACAAGCAAAAAGGGGGGAGGGGAAGCCAAGGTACATGTTGGATTATCTAATGGGTAATTTAATTGGTTTTTTATCTTCTATTTTAGGTATAGGCGGCGGAACCTTGACCGTCCCTTATTTACTGTCTCGACAATTAGCAATGAAAAATGCAGTTGCGGTTTCAAGTGCCTGTGGCTTGCCTATCGCTATTTCAGGGGCAGTAGCTTATGTTTTACTGGGTTGGGAATCTACTTTATTGCCAGTATGGAGTTTTGGATATGTGTATTTGCCAGCATTATCAGGTATTGTACTCTGCAGTATTATTACAGCACCGGTAGGTGCAAAACTGGCTAATAAATTACCCGCTAAGAAGCTAAAAAAATACTTTTCAGCTGTACTTTTCTTAATTGCGATAAAAATGATTTTGGGGTGAAGACGTTGTCTTTTATGGAGAGGGCTCAAGGTAGTGGCTTTTTTCGCCTTTAGCCTTGAGCCTTTCACCTGCTCTTAATTATCTCGGACGAATACTAATTTCTACTCGACGGTTTTGCGCACGTCCCATGGCGTTATCATTAGACGCAACAGGGTAACGTTCACCAAAGCCTCTTGATTGGATGCGTCCATGTAAAATGCCTGATCTAACCATGTAGCTAGCTACACTGTTTGCTCTGCCCTCAGATAATGTCTGGTTATACATATCGCTACCAGATGAGTCAGTAAAACCAGAAATATTGATGCTGGTTTTATCAAACTCTTTTAAAACAATAGAAACAGAGTCTAAAATTGGGTAGAAACTACCGTTAATATTTGCAGAGTTTGTAGCAAATGTGATGTTTCCAGGCATGATTAGTTTAAGGTTGTCACCTTGTCTTTGGATTCTAACCCCTGTGCCTTCTAAACGAGCACGTAGTTTAGCTTCTTGGGTATCCATGTAATAGCCTGCACCTGCGCCTAAAGCCGCGCCCGCGCCCGCACCAATTAATGCGCCCTTTCCGCCACCAGCGAGAGCACCTATTCCCGCGCCTAGAGCTGCACCCGCACCTGCGCCCCATCCAGTGTTAGAAACTTTTTCTTCACCAGTATATGGATCGATAGCACAGCCTGTCAGCAATGTTGCGATTAAAGCCACTCCTAATATTTTTTTCATGATAATTCCTTTGAGTCTATAAAGTTTATATCATAGTACAAAGATATACTTAATGGGGGCTGAATATAGAAAATTGAGAGATTGTAAGTTAATTCAAATAATGGTCTTAGTCCTTAATATAGAACCGCTAAATAGGGTTAATCAGAGAACAATTGAGGATATGTTAAGAAGTAATTTAAGGGTGTTGAGCAAGGTATACTTCACGCGGTCACGACTGCGGATTTCTAACCGCTGAGTTTTTGCCAATAACTGCGTTGCTGAAACAGTTGTGTGGCTTGCTATGCGCCTGTTTCAGCGCCTTGCTATTGACAAAAATCAGCAGCTTATAAGTTCCGCATCCGTGACCGCGCGAAGTATATATTAAAAGCATGGTTCTAATTGTAATAAATTAGGGTTATAATGCTCGGTTAATTTAAGGATTTTGGTAGGTTGAGTTATGCAAATTATTCAGGAAGCTCTCACATTTGACGATGTGTTGTTAGTACCCGCACATTCAACAGTATTGCCAAGGGAAGTGGAATTAAAAACAAAATTAACGCGTAATATATCGCTTAATATTCCCTTGGTTTCGGCTGCTATGGATACTGTGACAGAAGCAAGACTTGCAATTGCAATTGCGCAAGAAGGCGGAATCGGTATTATTCATAAGAATATGACTGTCGAAGAGCAAGCAAGGGAAGTTGTGCATGTTAAGAAATATGAAAGTGGTGTTATTAAAGATCCCATTACAGTCTCTCCTAATGTAACAGTTAGAGAGGTAATGGAATTAACCAAAGCTGAGAATATTTCTGGTGTCCCTGTTGTTGATGGTGACGATTTGGTCGGTATTGTTACAAGTCGTGATTTACGCTTTGAAACAAGATTAGATGAAAAAGTAACCACAGTTATGACACCAAAAGAAAGATTAATTACAGTTAATCAATCGACAGACCATAAGACTGCAATTGCTTTGTTGCATGAACATAGAATTGAAAAAATACTAGTTGTAAATGATGAGTATCATTTATGTGGAATGATTACAGTTAAAGATATTCAAAAAGCTAAAGACTATCCTCATGCATGTAAAGATGAGCAGGAAAGATTAAGAGTTGGTGCTGCCGTAGGAACAGGGCATGGCACAGAAGAGCGTGTCGAGGCATTGGTTAAAGCGGGTGTTGATGTCATTATTGTTGATACCGCCCATGGTCATTCGCAAGGCGTTTTAGATAGAGTGCGTTGGGTTAAAACTAATTACCCTGATGTTCAAGTTATTGGTGGCAATATTGCAACGGCTGAAGCTGCATTGGCTCTCGTTGAAGCAGGCGCCGATGGGGTTAAAGTGGGTATTGGCCCTGGTTCAATTTGTACCACACGTATTGTTGCTGGTGTGGGTGTGCCTCAAATTACTGCAGTTAGTAATGTTGCTGATGCATTAAAAGGGACTGGTGTTCCTTTAATTGCTGATGGTGGTGTAAGGTATTCAGGTGATGTTGCTAAAGCTTTAGCTGCAGGAGCTTCTGCCATTATGTTAGGTGGTTTGTTTGCAGGGACTGAAGAAGCCCCTGGTGAAGTTGAATTATTTCAAGGGCGTTCGTATAAGTCATATCGAGGTATGGGCTCATTAGGTGCAATGTCTCAACAACAAGGCTCTAGTGACCGCTACTTTCAAGAAGAAGATAGTGTAGAAAAGCTAGTGCCTGAAGGTATTGAAGGTCGCGTTCCATACAAAGGAAGTATGCTAGCAATTATTCATCAATTATTAGGTGGTATTAAATCTAGTATGGGTTACACAGGTAGTCAAAGTATTGATGTAATGCATGAAAAGGCTCAATTTGTGCGCGTGACTAGTGCAGGTATGAGAGAAAGTCATGTACATGATGTGACGATTACTAAAGAAGCACCTAACTATCAGGTGAGTTAAATTTTATCTAAACTATATCTTTGATATAGTGATAAATTACAATTTTATTGGGGCTCTATTGAGCCCCAATTTGTTTAAGTTTTATAGGGCATCACAGTGAACCAACAACAATCCACAGATATTCATTCGCATAAAATCTTGATTTTAGATTTTGGTTCTCAATATACTCAATTAATTGCACGTAGAATTCGTGAAATTGGTGTGTACTGTGAAATTTATTCCTGTGAGTGCAGTGCTGAAGAAGTTAAACAGTTTGCACCTAAAGGCATTATCTTGTCGGGTGGGCCAGAAAGTGTAACAAGTGATGCAACGCCGAGAGCCCCGCAAATTGTTTTTGAATTAGGTATTCCTGTTTTAGGTATTTGTTATGGTATGCAAACCATGACGGAGCAAATGGGTGGTAAGGTTGAGTCATCTGATCATCGTGAATTTGGTTATGCAAAAATCAGAGCACGAGGACATTCTAAATTACTAAAAGATATTGAAGACCATACTTCAGCAGAAGGTTTTGGTTTATTAGATGTTTGGATGAGTCATGGTGATAGGGTTGTCGTTTTACCTGCTGGTTTTAAATCGATTGCAAGTTCAGAAGGTGCGCCAATTGCTGGTGTTGCTAATGAAGAAAAATCATTTTATGGCTTACAGTTCCATCCTGAAGTTACCCATACAAAACAAGGCGGAAGAATTCTAAAGCGTTTTGTAAGAGATATTTGTGGCTGTGATGCTTTGTGGACATCTAGCAATATTATCGAAGAAAATATTCATTCTGTAAGAGAATCTGTCGGCGATGATCAAGTTATTTTAGGATTGTCGGGTGGAGTAGATTCATCAGTCGTTGCAGCTTTATTGCATAAAGCAATAGGAAAACAACTCACTTGTGTTTTTGTTGATACTGGATTATTGCGCTTAAATGAAGGCGACCAAGTGATGGCAATGTTTGCTGAGCACATGGGCGTTAATGTTATTCGAGTCAATGCTGAACAAAGATATTTGGAGGCCTTGGCTGGTGTTACAGACCCAGAAGCTAAACGAAAAATAATTGGTAATCTGTTTATAGAAATTTTTGATGAAGAGTCGGAAAAATTAACGGATGCAAAATGGCTGGCACAGGGCACAATCTATCCTGATGTTATAGAGTCGGCAGGCGCGGCTAGTGGTAAAGCTCATTTAATTAAATCACATCACAATGTGGGCGGATTGCCTGAAGATATGAAGCTAAAGCTAGTTGAGCCTTTGCGCGAATTATTTAAGGATGAAGTTAGAAAGCTTGGCTTAGAGTTAGGTTTACCCGCAGATATGGTTTTCCGTCACCCATTCCCAGGTCCTGGTTTAGGGGTAAGAATTCTGGGTGAAGTTAAGAAAGAATATGCTGATTTATTGCGTCAGGCAGATGCTATTTTTATGGAAGAGCTTTATGCAAATGATCTGTATGACAAAGTGAGCCAAGCTTTTGCTGTATTCTTGCCAGTAAAATCAGTTGGGGTGATGGGTGATGGGCGTAGATATGATTATGTTATCGCTATTCGTGCTGTTGAAACTATTGATTTTATGACTGCACGCTGGGCACATTTGCCTTATGACTTTTTAGATTTAATTTCACGAAGAATTATTAATGAAGTGTCAGGTATTTCTCGTGTTTGTTACGATATTTCAGGAAAGCCACCTGCAACAATAGAGTGGGAATAAAAGGTATCTACTGAATGGCTGAGGATAGTATTGATGAGCAATGGATGCGATATGCTATCCGACTAGCACAGCGAGCAGAAGAGCAAGGAGAGGTGCCTGTTGGTGCTGTTTTAGTTAAAGATAATAACAGCATTGCAGAGGGCTGGAATATCCCTATTCAAAGTCATGACCCTACTGCGCATGCAGAAATGCTTGCAATACGCCAAGGAGGGGTTGTGCTGGAGAATTATCGGCTAATTGATAGTACTCTTTATGTTACTTTAGAGCCCTGTGTTATGTGTATGGGAGCAATTTCACATGCACGAATCAGAAGGCTAGTCTTTGGTGCGTATGATCCCAAAAGAGGTGCTGTATGCAATGCATTAAGTTTAACTGATGTTCCATTTCTAAATCATCAAGTAGATTGGCAAGGCGGAGTATTAGAAAATACATGTGCCGATTTATTGATCGACTTTTTTAAAGCTAGAAGGAAATCTGTAAAAAAATTACAGTTTTAATTTTCTATTGTTCTACAAAGTAGGTGGCTCAAAGCTAAGTGCTTTGTTTTGTGGTTCATCAGCTGGAACTGGCTTTAGCGACATTACATCTTTTTCTATTTGGTTTTCCTCTGTAAGCCAAATAAGTAAATCATAATAACTTCTGATATTTTTCACATAATGCACCGGTTCATTCCCTCTTGCATATCCATGTTTAACCTGAGAATACCATTTCTTTTTCGTGAGTAATGGTAATGATTTTTTTACATCTAGCCATTTATCAGGGTTTTTTCCCCGTTTTTGAGTTAATATCCTTGCGTCTTCTAAATGTCCAAAGCCTACGTTATATGATGCAAGCGCAAACCAAGTTTTGTCAGGGTTTTGAATTCTGTCAGGAATTATTTTAAGGCGTTGTTTAAAATATAAAGCGCCACCAGCAATGCTTTGAGCTGGGTCGGTTCTGTCTTTTATCTTTAATTGTTTTGCTGTTCCTAGGGTTAGCATCATTAGTCCTTTTACACCTGTAGGAGATGTTGCATCAGGGTTCCAGTGGGACTCTTGATAACCAATAGCCGCTAATAAGCGCCAGTCAATATCATGTTCTTTACCTGCTTTTCTAAATAAAGTTTCATAAGTGGGTAATCTGCTTTCCATATGTAAACGAAATGTACAGTTACCTACATAGCTAAGAGCATCAGAATTGCCATAATATTTTTCAAGTAAATGGTCGAGAGTTTTATCTTGTTTTATCTTTTTAAAAAAAATAGTGGCTTCCTTATAAAGACTTTGGTCTTCGGATAAAGGAAAAGCCCAAGCAAGTTGGCGAGGGGATGTTATATCAAAAGCAACATTTAGTTTGGGGTAAAAACGCCTGATAGTACTAACTTGATGAGAATCTGCAATGGTGTAGTCTATAAGTCCTTTATTCACAAGATATAGTAAGCCGTCAGTATTTAACTGGGTATTGATATTCCAGCTTAGTGACGGGTTTTTTTGTTGTAGTTTTGTTAAGCTGTCTATGTAGCTACTGCCTTTGACTATTTCAAGAATTCCTGTGTTTAAATCGTTAATCCGTTTAGGTTTCTTTTTACCTGAACGATAAACCACTTGTTCCGTAATGCTTTGATAAGAAGGAGCAAAGCGCATTACTTTTTGTCGTTGAGGGGTGATTGTTAGTCCAGCAGCTGCAATATCAGCGGAGCCTTTAGTTATTTGTTGTAAAAGGGCATCAAAAGAGGAGGGGATAATAAACTTTGCTTTTACTTTTAGGTGTTTAGCAAATAATTGAATAAGGTCATGTTCTAAGCCCGCTGAGCCATCGGCACCCTGAAAATAAGTTGTTGGGCCAAGACGCGTTAATACGGTTAGTTCGCCCACAGATTGAATCTGTTCTAGCTTTGTGAAGCCAAGGTGGGAGGGGTTGTAATTATCGCAGGATGGAAGGCTCGTTAAGATAATAAGGCTAATAAAAAAAGTGAATTTAAATTTCGACAATTTATTAACCTTATTTTTAAACTTAGAAATTAAGCGCTGTGTTGCTCGTCACGTAATTTTTTATAAGTATTAATCAGTGCGTTAGTTGATGAGTCGTGAGAGTTAATATTTTCTCCACTTTTAAGTTCTGGCAGAATGGCTTTAGCAAGTACCTTACCTAATTCAACCCCCCATTGATCAAAGGAATTAATATCCCATATTACACCTTGAACAAAGATTTTATGTTCATAAAAAGCGAGTAAAGTCCCAAGAGTACGAGGAGTAAGCTTTTTATATAGGAATGAATTGGAGGGTTTGTTACCAGGGAAAACCTTGGATGCAACTAATACAGGATCAGAAGTACCAATGTCTTTTTCAACTTCTTTTTTAGTTTTACCATTCATTAGCGCTTCAGGTTGAGCTAAAAAGTTAGACATTAAAATATCATGATGAACAGGTGAGTCGTAATGCCCTTGAGCAGCAGCAAGAAAGTCACAAGGTATTATTTTTGTTCCCTGATGAATAAGCTGAAAAAAAGCATGTTGACCATTTGTTCCTGGTTGCCCCCAAATAATAGGGCCTGTACTGTAATCAGTTTGTTTTCCTTTAAATGTAACTGACTTTCCATTACTTTCCATATCGCCTTGCTGAAAATAATCAGCAAAGAAATAAAGTGATTGATCGTAAGGAAGTAGACTTTGAGACTCCGCCCCAAAAAAGTTATTGTACCAAATGCCTAAAAGAGCCATGGTAACGGGAATGTTTTTTTCAAATGGAGTATCACGGAAATGCTGATCCGCCAAATGAGCACCCATCAATAGTTCTTCAAAGTTGTCCATACCAATAGAAATGGCAATGGAAAGACCAATAGCAGACCATAGTGAATAGCGACCACCAACCCAGTCCCAAAATTCGAACATGTTTTCAGTATCAATACCAAAATCGGCAACATTCTTTTCATTAGTTGAAATAGCTACAAAATGTCTTTTGATTGCTGATTTATCAAAGGCTGAGTTAAGTAACCATTTTCTCGCTGAATGCGCGTTAGTCATAGTTTCTTTGGTATTAAAAACTTTTGATGCGATTAAAAATAGAGTTGTCTCAGGGTTTAAACGTTTTAAAGTCGTAATGATATCTGTTTGATCGACATTGGAAACAAAATGTGTGGTCAAGTTGGGAGTGGAATAAGGTTCCAAAGCCGTTGTTACCATTTTTGGGCCTAAATCAGAGCCACCAATACCAATATTAACAATATCTGTAATAGGTTTGTTGGTGTAGCCTTTCCATTCGCCTGATCTAACCTTATCTGAGAAGGCTCTCATTTGAGCCAATACTCGATTAACTTCTGGCATTACATTTTTGCCATCGGTATATACAGGAGTGTTGCTTCTATTTCTTAATGCAGTGTGTAAAACGGCTCTATTTTCAGTTGAGTTAATGAGTTCCCCCGAAAACATTGCTTTGGTCTTATCTGAAACATTTGCTTGTTCAGCAAGCTTGCGTAATAAAGGCAGTGTATCGGTAGTAATTCTGTTTTTGGAAAAATCAAAAAGAATATCGTTGAAATTCAGAGACAGTTTTTTGTTGCGCTCTTTGTCGCTAGCGAATTGATCTTTAATAGATAAATTGCAAACTTCTTTGTAGTGTTGTTCAAGGGCAGTCCATTCAGAAGAGGTGCGTAACGAGGGCATTTTAATATCCAAACATAGTAAAGTTATGAGGCAGTCTACGAAAAGGAAAGGGAATTGGCAAATAAAATTGTTCTAAAATCTATATTAGCATTAAATAAAATTATGATATAGAATGAAAGATAGCATATTCAGAAGTAAAAGCTTAATCTTTCTTTGCATGTTTTGATGTGCTAAAGTTGGCAATTGTTTAAAACAATTTTCATTACAGATTGTAAGGTAAATTAGCAATAAAACAAATCATAAAAAATATAATTAAAAAAACTGGAAGGTATCATGAATAAAAAACAAATTTTCAATAAGAGTTTCCTTGTTATTCTTGGCTTAATGTTTTCATCAGTGCTATGGGCTCATGGTGGTGCGGCAGGAACGGATACCGATCAGTGTAAGTTTGAACTAGAACCAGATCACTGGATTCATTACACTGCATATCAAGCATCTAACTATCCAGGTGATGAATTTTGTGGAAGTTTGCCAGATGTAAATACAATGACTCAATTGGTTTTTGACTACCAGGATATTAGATATCGTAATATGGAAGTTGAATTTGAAGTGACTAAAGAGCCTGAAGGAACAAGAGTTTACTTTCAAGAAGCTAAAAAACATAAAGGTGGAACTGTAGTTATAGCATTACCAAATGGTGTTGCAGAGCCTGGCAAGTACTTGATTCATATTACTCTGCATAAAAATGATGGTGGAAGACTTGATGCTCACATGGGCTTTCAAGCGGGAACTGGTGCACCAACAAGCTCAATTGATTTACTTATGTACCTAATTGCATTTTTAGCTGGTTTGTATGTGTTATATCTTTCAAATGCAGGTTTTAAAGAAAAAGTTGACGCATATTTTAAAGATGCAACAAGCCTTAAATAAGTATTAATACAAGGTATATAAAATGCAGAAAAAATCCCTAAAGATTCTTTTAGGCGCTGTTGCGCTGATGCCAATTTTGGTATCAGCTGCAGTAAGTTTACCTAAAACAGTTAAGGTTGATAATGGTGGTGTTGAGACTATTTGTGGTTCAAATGAACCTGAATGGCGTAAAGCACAAACAATCGAAGGTGTAAATATTCAGGAGTCTTTAAGATGTGCTCCTGATAACCCTGCACAAATTGCAGCCGAAGTAAAAGGTACCAATAATATTTCAATGGAAACATTGATGAATACTTATTATGCGGCGGATGCGATTATTAAGAAGAATGATATAGATGGGGATGGAGATCCTGATTTTATTATTATTAAACTTGAAGTCGCTGAACTGAATGGACATTCACCTGATTTTGATGGATTGGTACCAACTTTTGATATAGCTCCAGCAATACAACCTGGTATGTGGGTTTTTGCGCCTAAATCAAGAGGTATGGCAACTAATAGTTTTGTTGGAACAGATGCAAACCCATTGTTAAGAGCTCCATCACCAGTTATTCGTGTTGAGCAAGGTGACAGGGTTTGGATTCAATTAGAAAATAGTCATTACTTTCCTCATACTATTCATTTACATGGTGTTGATCACCCTTGGGTTGATAGTGCCGGTGAAGGAAATGATGGTGTTCCTCAATCCAGTGATAAATTTGTATTACCTGGAAGCAGTAAAACCTATGAAATCCGTCCTAGACAACCAGGATCATTTGTTTACCATTGTCATGTACAAACACATGTGCATTTAGCAATGGGCTTAGTGGGTATGTTTGTGGTTGAAGAAAACCGTCCAAACAACTGGGTGCAAACATTTAATGTTGGTGCTGGGCAAGTTAGGCATCCTTCAAAAGCAATTTTAGAAGAATATGATAGTGAATATGATTTACATTATCATGCGATGGATAAAGGTTTACACGATATTATTCAGAAATATAACGACCCTCGTTTAATCGCTAAGAAAATGAATCGTGAATATAATATGAATGATTCAACAGAGGATTATCATACTTTGAATGGTCGATCTTTCCCTTATACATTAAGAGAGTCAATCATTGTTGCTGAGCCTGACCAAAATATTAAATTAAGAATGTTTAATAGTACTGGTGAGCAACTGGCGATGCATACACATGGTCATAAAGCCACAATTACTCACTATGATGGTGTAGAGCATAATCCTAATGCACAAATTATGCGTGATATCTATGACTTGGCACCCGCACAACGTAATGATTTAAAAATCAGTACAGTTGATGATGGCTTACATAGTTATGGGCAAGGTGTATGGATTTTTCATGATCATAGAGAGAAAGGTATTTTAACTGATGGTATGAATCCTGGCGGTAATGTGAGTGCCTTGGTTTATAAAAAATACTTGAATGAGGTCGGTTTACCTAAAACTATAGGTGAAAGCATAGCGCCTTTATTTACCAAGAAATTTCATGGTAGAAAGCTTCCAGTCTGGCAAGATATTGATGCTTGGAATAGCTTAGGTGAAATTGATGGTAAAGATTATAAAGCTCCACCCGCTGCAGTTCCTGCTCCCGTAGAGGAAGGCCCAAAAGGCATTGCTTTTTATCAAGATTTACCTGGAGATAATTCAATAAGCAACTTCATCTGGGGATTAATTATAGGTATTATTTTGTATGTACTCTTTTTAAATCGTGAAAAAATCATGGCTATGATTGCTTCAGCAAGGGGAGAGAAATAATATGCGTAAGTTATTAATAACAGCATTATTATCACTTACTTTTTCTTCTAATGTTTTGGCTGAGAAAGAGTTTTTAGACCATACAAATCTAATGAACCATGGTGATGGTCATTTGATGGATATGGATGGTGGTATGGTGATGGGGCAAAATACTGATGTTTTGCCTGGAGGCTGTGACAAGATTGCTGCAACTGAAGAAATTACTGTATATGCAGGGCATAAATACTCAGAAAAATTTCCGGGTAGAATGTTTGCATTTGATACGCAGGAATATCAATTTGAACCTTGTACCAAGCTAACCGTAAATTTCATTAATGAAGATAGTATTCGTCATCAATGGATGATGCATGGTTTGCCTAAGTATTTATATCCTAAAGGTATGTTTCATCTGGAAGTTACTGGTCCTGGAAAAATATCGGGAACATTAATTTTTCCACCTAACGATAAAACTTATCTTGTCCATTGTGATATTTCACAACATATGGAAAAAGGTATGAAAGCTCAGTTGAAAATTGGTAAGGGGAGTGGTGATCTTCCAAGTATTCCAGGTGTAACAGCTTATGTAATACAGGATGATTACAGTGATAGTATTCCTGAGCCGGTCGTTGCAAAACCTTTAACAGCTAAAGAAAAGAAGGCTGCTCAAGTTGCAGCTGCAGAAAATGAATCTGCTATTTCTGGTGTGTTGATTATTGGGTTAGCAGCAGGCTTAGTATTAGCGCCTTTACTAGCAGGTAGGTTTAAAGGAATGGGAGCTGGCGAGGTTGTCAGTACTGTTTTTGAATTGATTGCAAAAGTGATTGGTCTGATTACTAAATTAATCACAGGATTAATTAAGTTGGTTTCATCGAAAAAATCGATAGAATTATCTGATAAGTAATGTGAATAAAGAAAAGCCCCTGAAACCATTAGGTTTCAGGGGCTTTTTTATGGGAAAAACAAATGCAGGAAGAATTAATAGCATTATGGGGATTGTTTTTGAGTGCTTTTATCTCATCAACTATTGCTCCCGGAGGGTCTGAAGCTGTATTAGCTTATATGGTTTCAGAAGGGTTGCTTAATGTAGAAAAGTTGGTGGTAATTGCTACTATTGGAAATACTTTAGGCGCATTAACTACGTGGTTTCTTGGGGTGTTAGCTGCCAAGAAATTTCCAGCAGAGCACTTATTATCAGAAAAAAAACAAAAATCATTAAATGTAGTTAAAAAATGGGGAGTATGGACTTTATTTTTCTCATGGCTACCTGTTATCGGTGATGGTTTATGTTTTGCTGGTGGTTGGTTAAAACTACCTTTTGTGTTTTCATGTATTGCTATTTTTATAGGTAAGGCAATAAGATACATCTTTGTGGCATATATCTTTATTTAAAACGATGAGATTTTTTGATTAAATAAAAGAGTTATAAATTGATTTGTACACACTTTAAAGCTTTAGTGAACTTTATCGTTATATTAAAGAAATAAAGATATTCTTATTTGTAATAGCTAAGGTAAGTGATTGATATTTTGTTGTAAATGCTGGGTTGTATAAAAAATATACTAAATAATAGTAAGCTAGTGTTTATGCGTTAAAGAGGTCAGTTGAAACATTTAATACACAGAGTTATCCACAGCTTTTGTGAATAACTACTTTTTTGTTTAAAAAGTGAATAAAACTATATTATCAGTTCAAGGGGAGAGGAAATGAAATCAGCAATAGGTGTTTTAGTAATTCTATTATTTGTTTCAATAAATAGTTCAACTTATGCAGCAGAATTACAACGTAGTGAAGTTGTTGCCATGTTAAAGCAGGCAACTAAAGATAATACTGCTAATTTACGTAGAAAAGATTTAACAAAACTTGATCTGTCTGGATTAGATTTTAGAAATGCAGACTTGTGGGGGGCTGATTTAAGAGGCGCTAATTTAAGTAAAAGTAATTTTTCAGGCTTAGTGTTAGATTTAACAGTGATGGTTGCTGTTAACCTTGAAGGGGCCGACTTAAGTAATGTGAGTATTTTTGGTGTCAGTATGATGAGGTCAAACTTAAGCAATGCAAATCTGAGTGGTAGTCGAGTGATTGCTATTTTAGATAATTCTGACTTAAGCAATGCAAACTTGTCTAATGTCAGATGGGGCGCTGATATGAAAAACCAGTCTATGGGCTTAATGCGAGCAAGTTTAAAAAAAGTGAACTTATCAGGTGCTAACATCTCAAATGCAGACTTAGGCCGAGCAATGTTAAAACACGCTAATTTAACAGGGGCTAATTTACAAAATACAGCATTATTTTCTGCAAGTTTAGAAGGTGCCAATTTTACAGATGCTGACTTAAGAAAAGCTGATTTCACCCATGCTAAAATAAGAGATGCAATTTTTACTAATGCTAAAATAGATGGTGCTATTTTTACAAATATTAAAGGTGCAGATTCAGCACGTGGGTTGAGTTTAAAGTAACCGTTATTTTCTTAAAGATTTTAACTCAATTATTTTCAAGCCAAATTATTTAATAAATTATCCGAAAATGAAATTATTGTTCCACCGCTCCATCATACTGCTACTGTTATTGTTACAAGGGTTTACGCCTTTGGTACATGCGCATGTGTCAGGGGATGGAAGCGAATATGGATTACATATTGATGGCATTAGTTCATCGGTGGGAAAAAGCTCTCAATTTTCATCATTTGACAGTATTGGCCATACCGATATTGTTATAGGTATGCCAGCAGCTGTTCAGCAAAAGAATAAGTTATTTGTTGAGATACCAAGCTTTAGTCATACTAATCATAACAAGCTTATTAAACGGTTTGTTATAGCAAAGAAGTTATTCCTCTTTTCATCTAATTCTCTCCCGCGGTCTGTTGTAGACCGATCTAGTTCTGCCCCCCGCGCACCTCCTGCTTAATGTTTTTTTATAACAAATTACTAAAAAGTACTCTTTTAACTATCAAAAGTTAAATCTGTAATAAGTTTTATCTATTACAGAAAAGTCTTTTTTACCATTGTTTTTATGTGCGTTGAATTTATTAAATTTTCGTGCCTACGCGTTTCAGGAAAAAAATGTCAATTAAACCCTTTGTTTACATCCTTTTTAGTGGCTGGATAAGTGCCTTTTCAGTCGCTCATGCAGAATCAAGATATATTGTTGATCATATTGATGAGATAACCGTTGATTCACAATTAACTTTGTCAGAATTAGTTAATCAAACCCTAGAAAAATACCCAGATTATGCCTTAATTTCAGCTATGCAAAATGAAGCGGCTGCTTTAAATCAGCGAGGTAGTCGATGGTTTGCAGGTGCTGCGACTGCATCAATGGATTATAAAGATGATTTTATAGGATCAGATACTGGTGCTTACGAAATTGAAGGCGCTATTGAACTACCTATGTGGAATTGGGGGCAGCGAGCAGCAGGACTACAATTGGCTGAACAAGCTGGTTTAAGTGCGGAAAATAAAGCTAAAGCAATTCACTTGCAGGTTTCAGGGTTAGTAAGAGAGTCTTTATGGGCGATGGCATTAGCAAATGTTCGCTATGAGATGGCAGAAAAAAGTCTGCATCTAACAGAAAAATTATTAAAGACAATTCAATTACGAGTTGAAGTAGGTGATTTACCAAAATCAGACTTCTTATTAGCAGAAAGTGAACTATTACAAAAGCAAATTTCAGTAATTCATGCTGAGGCTGAGGTAATGCATGCTAGGAAAGGTTTTTTCTTTTTAACTAAAACCAACAAAATACCTGAACAAATAAATGAATTACAAAGTGATCTACATGGCATTGTTGAGACACATCCTGCGTTAGCAGCCGTAAATGCAATTGTTGCCAAACAAAAGGCAAATGTAGCTTGGGTTAAAGCTGAAGGATCAGGACAAACAACATTAGCTGTTGGTGGAAATACGGAAAAACCATCAAGTTCAGAACAAAGTGTGGATAGTATTACTTTTAGTGTTTCAGTCCCCTTTGGTGGAAAAAGCTATGCTGCACCCGAAGTAGCAGAAGCAGAAAGAGAATATGCAGAGTCTGAATCAGACAAGAGACACCTATACAGACAATTATTAGCAGAGGTTCATGAAGCAGAGCATGAATTAGAAATTGAGCGTGTTCAATTCAAGATTACTGCAAAAATGAAAGCTAATGCTGAAGAGCATTTTAAAATGGCAAATTTAAGTTTTGTGGAAGGAGAAATAGATTTAATGGATTTTCTCAAAATTCAGGCGCGATCTCAAAGTGCCTTTAAACAGGCCCAAGAAAGTGCTGTTCGATTACAGCGAAATATTGCTTTATATAATCAAGCTGTAGGAGTAGGGCTATGAGAAAGTTATTAATTGTTTTGTGTTGTTTGAGTAGCCCAATTGCATTGGCAGAAAAGCAAATAAACCTATCGACAACCCAGCTTTATAATTTGGGTGTAAAAATGGGAGCACTTACTGAGATTAAGTCAGTCCCGTTAATGGATGCTCCTGCTAAAGTTTCTATTCCACCTGCGAATGAATATTTAGTGAGTACTTCCCATGCAGGCTTAGTTAATAAGATTCTGGTATCTATTGGTGATGAAGTTAAAAAAGGGCAAGACCTAGCCATTATACAAAGCCCAGAAATACTAGCTTTGCAACGACACCATTTAAAGTCGGTTAATGACTTGCGATTAGCGAGAACAGAATTTTCGCGAGATGAAAAATTATTTAAAGAAGGTGTTATTGCGGATAGAAGGTGGCTACAGACAAAGGCTAATTATAAAGTTTTTCTGTCACACTTTAATGAAACCCAGCAGCTATTAGAAATTTCGGGTATGTCTAAATATCATATTCAAATATTAGAAAAAAAACATAAGTTATCAAGCCAGCTAAAAGTTGTTTCTCCTATTTCTGGTGTTATTTTACAGAAAATGGTGACAGCTGGAGAGCGTGTAGATGCTCTGGGGCCATTATTTCGTATTGCAAACCTAGAAAAATTATGGATAGATATTCGCATTCCTCAACAGCGGATTAATAATGTTCATCTCGGTGATAAGGTTGAGCTAGAAGGGACCGCTTTACAAGCTGAGGTTCTATTATTAGGTAAAAGTGTAGATGAAACAAATCAAACAGTATTGGTAAGGGCAGAGGTTAAATCTGGTGGCGAGGTTATTAGATTAGGGCAGACCTTAAGTGTAAAGATCAGTCAAACCAGTGAACACCCCATGTTTAAAGTACCAAATTCAGCCTTGGCTCAGTTTAAAGGGCAAAGTTATTTGTTTATTCGTAATAAAGATGGCTTTGAAGTTAAAGCTGTACGTGTTTTAGGGCGGGAAGCACAACAAACGATTATCACCGGGCAAATAAAAGAAAATACAGAAATTGCAATACGAGGTGCTGTGGCCTTAAAAGCCAACTTTTTAGGTTTAGGGGATGATGAATAATGAGTGCATTAATTCGGTTTTCGCTTACCCAGCGTTTATTAATGTTACTTGTCACGCTTTTATTAATGGGCGGTGGATATGCAGCATTTAAAGAAATTCCTATTGATGCTTTTCCTGATGTATCACCTACACAGGTAAAAGTTATTGTTAAATTGGCAGGTATGCCACCAGAAGAAATTGAAGCACGAATTACATCACCTATTGAGGTTGAATTACTAGGAATTCCTCAGCAAACAATGTTACGTTCAATTGCTAAATACTCTTTGACAGATATCACTATTGATTTTGAAGAAGGGACCGATATTTATTGGGCACGACAACAAGTTGCCGAGCGATTAAATTCGGTCTGGGCTAATTTACCTTTGGGTGTTGAGGGCGGTATTGCTCCAATGACTACACCATTAGGTGAAATGTTTATGTTTACCATTGAAGGTGGAAATCTAAGCCTGATGGAAAGACGTAGTTTATTAGATTGGGTTATTCGTCCAGCTTTAAGGACAGTCTCTGGTGTAGCGGATGTTAATGCTCTTGGCGGCTTGGTTAGAACCTTTATGGTAGAACCAAATAATGCATTGATGAGTGCTAGAAATATCAGCATGTCGCAATTGTATACAGCCTTACAAGTTAATAATAGAAATGATGGGGCTGGGCGACTTACAGAAGGTGAGGAAGCTTTATTAGTTCGTTCCGAAGGCAGAATTAAAACTTTGGCAGATGTTGCTACCATTGTGGTTGGTAATATGGGGGGGATACCTATATTAGTGAGTGATATTGCCGAAGTGAAAATCGGTGCTTTAACACGCTATGGAGCGGTTAGCCGAAATGGCGAAGGTGAAGCAGTTGAAGGTTTAGTGCTGAGTTTGCGCGGTGCAAATGCAGGGCAAACGGTTGCTGATATAGAAGAAAAACTAGAGGCATTAAGTAGCAGTTTGCCAGAAGGAGTGTATCTTGATGTGTTTTATAATCGAGGGAATTTAGTTAATTCAGCACTATCATCAGTAACTAATGCCTTATTACAAGCAATAGCTTTTGTTATTGTTTTGCTAGTGTTGTTTCTAGGAAATCTAAGGGCATCACTTGTTGTGGCTCTTGTTTTGCCTTTGGCTGCGTTGGTTACTTTTATTTTGATGCACTTTGTTGGAATGTCAGCAAACTTAATGAGTTTAGGTGGGCTAACTATTGCGATTGGTATGTTAGTTGATGCTGCCGTGGTGGTGGTTGAAAATGTTTTAACTCAGTTTTCAGATAAAGAAAAGTCACAGCGATTACCTCGCTTACATATTATTTATCGAGCGACTAAAGAAGTAGCCGCTCCTGTTATTTCAGGTAGTTTAATTATTATTATTGTTTTTCTACCTTTACTTTCTTTACAAGGGCTTGAGGGTAAGTTGTTTTCTCCAGTGGCTTTAACAATTGTATTTGCACTGGCTGGGTCATTATTGCTTTCTTTGACAGTAATTCCTGTTTTTGCTTCATATTTATTAAAACAACAAACTTTTGAAGAACCTTGGTTATCACGTATTCTGCATCAATTGTATATGCCGTGTTTAAAATGGAGTATTCATAATAGAAACAAAGTTTTTTCAGTTGCTGCTGCAATGTTAATAGTAACTATGGCTGTTTTTATGCAAATCGGTAGTACCTTTATGCCAACAATGGATGAAGGCGATATCGTTTTACAGTTAGAAAAATTGCCATCAATTACCTTAAAAGATTCAATTGCATTAGATGTGCAGGTGCAAAAAAATATTTTAAAAAATGTTCCAGAAGTTAAAAACATTATTGCTCGTGTAGGTTCTGATGAAATTGGTTTAGATCCAATGAGTTTAAATGATACCGATACCTTTTTAGAGTTACATCCTAAAGATCAATGGCGAATGGAGACTAAAGAACAGTTGGTTGAAGAAATACGCAAAGTAATGGCCGGTACACCAGGTGTTGCTTTTGGTTTTACTCAGCCAATAGAAATGCGTGTTTCAGAAATGTTGACAGGTTCTCGAGGTGATGTGGCCGTTAAATT
>Ga0209292_1001828_pt1 | contig 25449 bp, 21 predicted proteins | sample GOMGulsemesocosm_2_FD_184634 | JGI IMG/M metagenome (GOLD analysis project Ga0209292, IMG submission 184634) | Methane-oxidizing microbial communities from mesocosms in the Gulf of Mexico - GOM9C Gulf of Mexico (SPAdes) (version 2) | ecosystem: Environmental > Aquatic > Marine > Cold seeps... | reverse complement strand
CCCAAATAACATCTTTCCAGTCACGGGCATTAATATCATCATCACAAACAATGACAAATTTAGTATACATAAATTGTCGCAAAAATGACCAAACACCCATCATCACGCGTTTAGCATGTCCCGCATATTGTTTCTTAATAGTTACAATCGCTAAGCGATACGAGCAACCTTCAGGCGGCAGATAAAAATCTTGAATCTCTGGAAACTGTTTTTGCAAAATAGGTACAAAAACTTCATTTAACGCAACCCCTAAAATTGCCGGTTCATCTGGTGGACGACCGGTATATGTACTGTGATAAACAGGTTCTTCACGGTGTGTAATATGAGTAACAGTGAAAACTGGGAAGTCGTCTACTTCATTGTAATAACCGGTATGGTCGCCATATGGCCCTTCAGGTGCTGTTTCTTCTGGGTCGATATAACCTTCTAAAATGATTTCTGCCGTTGCAGGTACTTCCAGATCATTACTCAAACATTTAGTCACTTCCGTTTTTGCACCTCGGAGTAAACCCGCAAAAGCATATTCAGATAGCGTATCAGGCACCGGCGTAACGGCACCTAATATCGTTGCAGGATCAGCACCTAAGGCAACTGATACTGGATATCTCTCTCCCGGATTTTCTTTCTTGAACTCCTGAAAATCTAACGCACCGCCTCGATGAGACAACCAACGCATAATTACTTTATTTTTGCTTAATACTTGCTGACGATAGATTCCTAAGTTTTGTCGCTCTTTATGTGGTCCTCTAGTGATGGTTAATCCCCAAGTGATTAAAGGCGCAACATCTCCCGGCCAACAGGTTTGAATCGGTAGTTTATTTAGATCAACCTCATCACCTTGTAAAACGACTTGCTGACAAGCCGCTTTTTTTATCAACTTAACCGGCATGTTAAGTACTTGCTTATACACGGGTATCTTACTTAACGCATCACGAAAACCTTTTGGCGGCTCAGGCTCTTTCAGCATTGCCAATAACTTACCAACATCACGCAACGCCGTAACATTTTTTTGACCCATGGCTAACGCAACACGATCAGGCGTACCAAATAAATTAGTTAAAACTGGCATGCCGTAAGGAACACCCTCTTTATCCACTGGATTTTCAAATAACAGAGCTGGGCCTGCTTTACGTAAAGTACGATCACTAATTTCGGTCATCGACAAGTGGGTCGAAATAGGTTGAGAAATTCTTTTTAATTGCCCTAACTTTTCAAGCTGAGCAATGAAATCTCTTAAATCACTGTATTTCATATGAGGTTTATATGGCGAGTTTTCTTTATTATACCGATAAGCAGCAGGTGGTGTCTAATAACCTTAACGAGACTTATTTCATTAAGTATAAATAAGTGAAGGCTTTCTTATAAGATAGATATTATTCTAATTTGATCGAGTAAACTCAGCTTGATGCATCACTTTTTGATATGCAGCTCGAGCGCGTGCAACAATTTTATCATCAGTAGTTTTACTAAAAGCCATATAGAGTGAACTTGATAGATTTTCTAGCTTAAAAATAGAAGATAGTTGTTGGCAGTCAATCCTTAATTTCAAACAATACAACTGAAAGCTAGAATAACTAATGGGAAATAAGTCTATCCGCCCAGATCTTAATAAGTTAATACTTTGCTCTGGTTTACTTAATAAATAGATATTTTCAAAGCCTTTTGACAATAAATATTTATGAGTAACACTGCTTCTTAAAGCGCCTATCTTAAGCTTTTTCAATGCTTCTAGCGTTATAGGCCTTGGTAAATTCAAGTCATTGAGTCCAACCATATGGTATTCCAGTTTTAAAATACTACCAACCCACTTAAATTTATCTTCTCTTTCGGGGGTTCTTGCGATGGAATAAATCAGGGTATTCTTTTGAGTTATTGCTTGGTCATAAGCGCGAGCCCATGGATAAGCTTGAATGTCATAATCGAGCTTCGCTACTTGCAATACGGTATGTACTAACTCAGTTGCCGGCCCAATGATTTCATTTTTATGAATGTATTGCACAGGATAGGCGTCTTCAGTAACAGCATTAATAAAGACCTTTTCACCAAGGGCATTTACAGTGAATAATATCAACAGACAGAACAACAAGATCTTAGAGCTAACACCCATTTTTTATCTATTCCCAAAAATAATAATAACTAAAGTCTATCTTTCATTATGACCGTTTTGACTTAAAAGCCAAATTGTCGTTCCTTGCCATCTCGGTAATTGCTCCTGTGTTACTCTATTTCCTGCACTCATGCAGTCACAAGTACCATGACATATTGTTCGCCCTGAACACAAAAACGCCAACATAAATGCTGGCGTTAAATATATCGTTTACAAAATAGTAGTAACTATTTTCGTTTCATCGAATCAAAGAAATCATTATTGGTTTTGGTCATCGCAAGTTTATCAATTAAAAACTCCATGCCACCAATTTCATCCATATCGTGGACGATTTTACGCAAAATCCACATTTTCTGTAACTCATCTGCTTTAGTTAATAACTCTTCACGACGTGTACCACTGCGATTAAAGTGAATAGCAGGGAAAACACGTTTTTCTGAAATTTTACGAGAAAGGTGTAATTCCATATTACCAGTACCTTTAAACTCTTCGTAAATAACTTCATCCATTTTAGAGCCTGTTTCTACTAACGCGGTAGCAATAATAGTTAAACTACCGCCTTCTTCAATATTACGCGCGGCACCAAAAAAACGTTTTGGACGATGTAAAGCATTGGCATCTACACCACCAGTAAGAATTTTTCCTGATGATGGAATAACGGTATTATAAGCACGAGCTAAACGTGTAATTGAATCAAGTAAAATAACTACGTCTTTTTTATGCTCAACAAGACGTTTCGCTTTTTCAATAACCATTTCGGCTACTTGCACATGACGGTTCGCGGGTTCATCAAACGTTGAAGCAACTACTTCCCCTTTAACTAGGCGTTGCATCTCAGTTACTTCTTCTGGACGCTCATCAATAAGCAGAACCATTAATTCTGCATCAGGATGATTATGAGCAATACTTTGAGCGATGTTTTGCAACAATAACGTTTTACCCGCTTTAGGTGGTGCAACAATTAAACCACGTTGACCTTTACCGATAGGTGAGGCTAAATCTAATACTCGGGCAGTGATATCTTCCGTAGAACCATTGCCACGCTCCATGATCATACGTTCATCAGGATGAATAGGTGTTAGGTTTTCAAATAATATTTTATTACGAGAATTTTCAGGTCGATCAAAATTAACTTCAGTTACTTTTAACAAGGCAAAATAGCGTTCACCTTTTTTCGGTGACCTAATTTTACCTTGAATAGTGTCACCGGTACGCATACTAAAACGACGAATTTGGCTTGGCGAAACATAAATATCATCAGGGCCGGCTAAATATGAGGAATCTGCTGAGCGTAAAAAACCAAAACCATCTTGTAGTATTTCTAAAACCCCACCACCAAAAATATCATTATCAGCTTCAGCATGCGCCTTTAAAATAGCGAAGATAATATCTTGTTTGCGAGTTCTAGCTAGGTTTTCTAATTTCATTGATTCAGCAAGCTTTACAAGTTCACTGACAGACTTTTCTTTAAGTTCGGTAAGATTCATATTTGAGGTTCTTTGACTATTTTACGTTGTTTGAGTTTGCCAGTAGGCATTGACTAACGAATAGAGTATAGGTTTTTGGAATGTTATTTTCTGTTGAGCGTTAAAGTTAGCATTAAATTTTAGATTCGTAAAGGTTCAATAGCTGACTTACATCAAGTTAACGATTAAATCATCAATTAAGCGTGGTGATTTGTCGTAAAAATAAAAAGGCTCGTATAAACGAGCCTTAATGCAACTTGGGTATATATTATAAATTGTTGTCGATAAACTCTTTTAATTGAGTTTTAGACAAAGCACCCACTTTAGTATCTGCTACAGCACCGTCTTTAAAAAGTAGTAACGTAGGGATACCACGAATACCATATTTTGGCGGCGTACCGTCATTTTGATCGATATTTAATTTCCCCACAGTAACTTTGCCAGCATATTCTTCAGCAATGTCATTTAAAAGTGGAGCAATCATTTTACATGGACCACACCATTCAGCCCAAAAATCAACCAATACAAGACCTGCTGCTTTTAATACATCAGCATCGAAACTGTCGTCGGTTAACTGAACAATTTTATCACTCATTTCGTTCTCCGTTAATGATGGCGTAATGCCAATTTGAAGCGGATTATACCCGTAGAATGATGAATTACCAAGAATGATATTTTATATCATATAGAGATACTAATTTTTATTAGCTGTATAGCATGCTAAGCTAGCGCCATGAATAAAACTCACTTAACTCAAACGAAGTTCACAGAGCTTAATCTAGCAGAAAGCGTTATTGCCGGATTAAATGCCATGGGCTTTGAGAATTGCACGTCAATTCAAGAAAAATCATTGCCAATTTTACTTAAAGGCACCGATATTGCTGGTCAAGCGCAAACTGGTGAAGGTAAAACTATCGCCTTTTTAGCCGCAACTTTTCATCATTTGCTGCAAAAACCTAAGCCTGAACATAATCAGCCTAGAGCATTAATCATGGCGCCAACACGAGAGCTTGCGGTGCAAATTCATCGTGATGCGATTGAAATGGCTAAAAGCACTGGTTTACGTTTAGGTGTTGTTTATGGCGGTGAAGGTTACGAAAGCCAACGACAAGAACTTCAACAAGGTGTCGATATCCTTATTGGCACTTGTGGTCGCTTACTTGATTACCTAAAGCAGGGCATTTATAACCTTAATAACATCGAAGTTGTCGTACTTGATGAAGCAGATCGCATGTTCGATTTGGGTTTCATTAAAGACATTCGTTATATGTTCCACCGCATGCCTGCAGCAACTGAACGCTTAAGTATGCTATTTTCAGCTACTTTATCTTTTAGAGTAAAAGAACTCGCTTTTGAGCACATGAATGATCCAACAAGTGTTGAAGTTGCGCCAGAACAAAAAACCAATGTACGTATTAGTGAAGAGCTTTTTTACCCTTCTAATGAAGATAAAATGTGCTTATTGCAATCACTGGTAGAAGAAGACTGGCCTGATAAAGCGATTGTATTTGCCAATACCAAGCACAGTTGTGAAAACGTATATGCTCATTTATCTGCAGATAAAATACGAGTAGGTTTGTTAACTGGTGACGTTATTCAGAAGAAACGCCTAAAAATATTAGAGCAATTTACTCAAGGGCAGTTAGATATTTTAGTTGCTACAGATGTTGCTGCTCGTGGCTTACATATTCCTGCAGTCACTCATGTATTTAACTACGACTTACCTGACGATTGTGAAGACTATGTTCATCGCATCGGTCGAACAGGCCGTGCTGGTGCTACTGGTCATGCTATTAGTTTTGCTTGTGAAGAATATGTTTTCAATTTACCGGCCATTGAAGAATACATTGAACATGCACTGCCAGTGACCAAATATGATCATGAATCACTCTTAACTGACTTACCAAAGCCGAAGCCAAAACAGCGTCGCCATAAACCCCATAATGGTGGACAAAACCGCAATAAAACTGGCGGTTATCGTGGACGAAGAAGCTAATAAGGTTTAATGGAGTATGTCGATCAGCAAGGAAAGTTTAGCCTCAGATTATTACGCAGTAATTGACTTAGGCTCTAATAGCTTTCATATGTTGATCACTCGACAACTTGCCAACAGTGTGCAAGTTGTCGATAAAGTAAAACGTAAAGTTCGACTCGCCTCTGGTTTAGACCACAATAATATTCTCAGCGACAGCGCCATCGCTCGTGGATTGGAGTGTTTAAGTTTCTTTGCAGAACGCTTACAAGAAATCCCCAATAAAAATGTTCGTCTTGTTGCCACAGCCACGGTACGTTTAGCGGAAAATCGTGATGTCTTTTTAACTCAAGCCAATAAAATTCTAGGTCGAAAGATCACTTTACTGTCTGGAGAACAAGAAGCTGAGTTAATTTATTTAGGCGTTGCTCACACCAGCAGTTGTTCCAGTCAGCGTTTTGTTATTGATATTGGTGGTGCAAGTACTGAGCTCATTGTAGGCACTGGTGCAATAGCTAAAAAAATTACAAGTGTTGATATTGGCTGTGTTACCTATAACCAACGTTTTTTCCCAGTAGGACAATTAAATCAAGCAAACTTTAACCAAGCAATATCTGCCGCAAAAATAGTATTATCTCCTTTAATTGCAAGCTATACCCAAGTGGGTTGGCAAAGTGTTTTAGGTGGCTCGGGTACTATGCAAGCGCTAGCTGAAATACTAAGATTTCATAATCAACCTACCATAATCACTTTTGAATATTTACAGAAAATACAAAAGAAACTATTAGTTTTTCAACAAATATCCGAAATTAAACTTGCCGGTTTAGCAACAGAACGTATTCCCGTTTTTGCTAGTGGTGTTGCGATTTTAACGGCTATTTTTCAATCATTCAACATTGATAAGTTACAGCTATCCAGTGGTGCCTTACGTGAAGGTTTGCTCTATCAAATGCTGCCTAATAATGATGAGAGCATTAGACAAAGCACCATCAATTCGCTAACTCAGCGATATCACATTGATAAGCAACATGCGGATAACATTAAGCAGCAAATCAGGTATTTATTTGGATGTTTTGCTCAAGACTGGCAGTTGATAAAAGATAATAGTTTTGAACTGTTATTGGCGAGTTGTGATTTACACGAAGTTGGTTTGTTACTTGAATACAAGCAGCATCAAAAACATAGCGCTTATATTCTTCAACATGCAGATTTACCAGGGTTTGAGCAAGCAGATCGTCAATTAATGATAGCTCTTGTACAACTGTATAAAGGCGATATTGAGCCATCACTACTCGAACAACCGGTAACCAATATCAAAACTGCGGGGTACTTATTAGTGATTTTACGTTTGGCGGTGATTTTATGTCACTGCCGAAAAGATGATATTTTACCTCACTATCAAGCAAGCATTAATAAGCAAACTATTGTTCTCAACTTACCTAGAAAATGGCTTGCTGTTCACCCTTTAGTTCAAGATGAATTAGCACAAGAAAATGACTATTTATCGATACTTGGTTTATCACTAGAACTTCAAACTGGCGTTAATTAGTCTCTTAATGAATTAGCTTACAACTTAAATAGTCGTTTAATGATCCATTGTTTTTAATGCCCAAACGTTGGTCAACATCACAATACTACCGCCAACAAACATCATCCAAGTAATGGACTCTCCTAAGAAAAAATAAGCGGCAATCACACCATAAATAGGCTCTAAGCTAATCGCAATACTCGCTGTCTGCGCTTTAATAACTTTCAATGCATGATTGAAAATAGAGTGAGCAAAAGCAGTAAAAATAATACCAAGTAAGGCTAATACGCCTAATTGTGGTAGCGATATGGTGATCGGGTTAAACAATACATAGGGTAATATAATCAGGCAAGCAAAAAGGTTTTGATAGAGCGCGACTTTTTTCGCAGAAATATTACTAACAAATTTTCGATTAAGTAAGGTTAATAATGCAAATGAACAAGCAGATAACACTCCCCATATCGCCCCTGAAAGTTGCGATGCTTCCATGGTATTAAGCGGTAAAATTAAGCCAATACCAACAATCGTTAATAATGCTTGTAGTAATGCTTGGTAATGAAATTTTTCTTTGAAAAATAATGGTTCTAAAAAGCTAACAAAAACAGGAAAAGTAGCAAAAGTGATCAAACCAATGGCAACACTAGATACTTGAATAGCATAAAAGAAACTTCCCCAATGAAATGCTAAAACTACCCCTGTTAATAACATTGCACCAAGCATCATTGTGCTTATTTTCAACGATTGTTTTTTTACCAAAAGAAAAAATAAAACCAATATAATCGCAGCAAAAAATGCCCGACCAAAGACAATGTAAATGGCAGGCATATTTAGCCATTTAGCAAAAAGTCCTGATAAGGCAAAAAGTAAAACCGCACTATGCAGAGCTAATAAAGACTGTTTCAGATGAGTTGGCAAAGCAGTTACTTGGCCTCTTCTTTAAGCCAGCGAGCTACTTGCTTAGCAAAATAAGTTAGAACCCCGTCAGCTCCTGCGCGCTTAAATGCTAATAGACCTTCCATCACACAAGGCTTTTCTGCTAACCAACCATTTTGGATCGCTGCCATATGCATGGCATATTCACCACTGACTTGATAAGCATAAGTAGGAACTTTACATTCATCCTTCACTCTACGAACAATGTCTAAATATGGCATACCGGGTTTTACCATGACCATATCAGCACCTTCCGCAATATCCTGAGCTACCTCATGTAGAGCTTCATCACTGTTAGCTGGATCCATTTGGTAGGAATGCTTATTACCACCTTTGATATTACTTGCTGAGCCAACTGCATCGCGAAAAGGACCGTAATAATTGGAAGCGTATTTAGCTGAGTAAGCTAGAATTTTGGTATTCACAAAGCCATTATTTTCTAATGCTTGACGAATGGCTCCAATTCGACCATCCATCATGTCTGATGGCGCAACAATATCAGCGCCAGCTTGTGCATGAGACAACGCTTGTTTCACTAATATTTCTTTCGTGACATCATTAACCACATAACCTTCAGGACCCGCTTTATTCTCATCACTTTCACTTAAAATACCATCTTGTCCGTGAGTAGTGAAAGGGTCGAGTGCCACATCAGTGATCACGCCAAGTTCAGGAAAACTTGCTTTGAGTGCTCTTACCGTTCGTTGAGCTAAACCATCTGGGTTATATGCCTCTTCTGCCAGTAGTGATTTTTTATCATTCGGTGTGACCGGAAATATCGCAATAGCAGGAATACCTAATTCAACCAATTCTTTGGCCTCCTCAAGTAACAAATCGATACTTTTACGTTCAACTCCTGGCATGGAAGCGATAGCTTCTCGCTGATTTTCACCTTCAAGGACAAATACCGGGTAAATGAGATCATTAACCGTTAGTTGATTTTCTGCCATTAACCTTCTAGAAAAATCATCTTTACGCATTCTTCGCATTCTGCGCGCTGGGAATTGTCCCAAAATGTTACTCATTTTTTACCCCTAAATTGGTTTATTTTGTCAAATCAATCTTATTCAAAGTTACTCTGTGATCTCAGCTATTTTCACTTGATCACGACCTTGGTGCTTAGCTTGATATAAGGCTTTGTCTGCTGCTGAAAATAAATGTTCCGGTAACGTATTTTTTTCTTGTTGATATGTACTAACTCCACAGCTAATACTGAGCCCTATGTCTTTCGATTCAATGAGAAATGCTTCACTTAATACCGCTTGGCGTAGCTCTTCGGCTAAAGCTAATGCCCCTTTTGAGTCTGTTTCAGGTAAAATAAAACAAAATTCTTCACCGCCATATCGACAACCCGCATCGGTACTTCGTCTTAAGCATTTCTTCATAATTTCAGCCAATTTTACTAAACATTTGTCACCAGCTAAATGACCATAAGTATCATTAACCGCTTTAAAATGATCTATATCAATAATAATAAGACTTAAAGGCGTGAGGTTGCGTCGACTGCGACGAAATTCTGCCATTATTTTTTGATCATAAAAGCGTCGATTAAATAAACCCGTTAATTCATCTAAAGTATTTTTTTGCTCAAGTTCTCGATTCGCTTCTTCTAACTCCTGTAAGGCTATATTTAGCTCTAAAGTTCGCTCCTGTACTCTAAGCTCTAATTGCTCTTGATTATCATTTTGTAAGGTGAGCAATTCCTCTTGAGTATTACGAGAAATCATTGCATTTTCTAACGCTTCTTGTTGAGCGACATGTTTTTCTTTTATTTGATCGCTATATTGACGGCTCAATAAGTAGGTAATTAAAAAGCCATTTAACCAAAAAGCAATACTAAACAAATCGCTATTGTATTCATACCAACCATTAAAGCTAATATTCATTACCTTAAAAGCACATTGAATGCTGATTATTGCAGTAAAAAGAATAGCTAAACGCTGAGAGTTTTTTATTAAGAAAACTCCTAAAACAATTAATAATAAGTGCACTAAACCATTGAGAAAATGAGCAATATGTATGCTTACCTCCACGGTTAACAACATACTAATTGGTAAAAACACCAATAATAGCCAGCCAACCAACTTAAAAATAAAATGCAATTTTCTACTTAAAAACTGTAACTTAAATAATTCACTACTAAACCACAAAAGAAAAATTGCTGACATAGCAAATAACAAGGGCAGCTCCACCCCTTGTAATTCTGGAAATTCAGGAAAAAAACTATACAAAGTAATGCCATGTAATACTGATAACGTTAATGCCTGAATACTAAAGTAACCGCTTAGCAATAATAAAGTATGATTATGCATAGCAATATAATTTACCAATATCATCAAAGCTAAAATGGCCATTCCGCCAATAGCTAAACCACTAAATAAAAAACGTGATGATAAATAAGAGGGAAGCTCTCCGTTAGTTAATACTTTAATTGGTATGAATGCATTGCCATTGGACTTAATTTGTAAGAATAAACGTGCGCTTTGATGAGGCTGTAAAGTAATTTTACTGGTAAAGATATTATTAACTTCATTATTCCCCTTAAGTAAGCTGGTGGCGCTATTTTTATATTTGATAAATAACTGGTTATCAATAACATACAAAGAACCATCAACCAACAAAGTAAAACTAGTCGCTTGTTGGTGATTATTAACTACGTCGATGGCAAACCAGCTATTTCCTCGCTGTAAGTTAAATTTATCTCCTGAGTGCTTTACCCAATTTCTTGCTGGCACCGAAAACACTTCTACTGGGGGTAGAATACTTGCAACTACTGAAGGTAATGTATAGAAATCACTGGAAATTTTATCCTGTTTTTTTTCTAAAGGATTATAGCTACTCGCACTTAATTGCCATGAAAAAAGAAAAAATAATACCAACATAAATCGACTCAGCATCATTTACTCCAATCAAAAACTACACGAGTATTTTTAACTGTTTGCTCAATAATTTCGTCAAACGAATACGGGGTAACGTCGGACAACGCTTGCACTACATAAGACAAATAACTTGGTTCATTTCGACTACTTTTAGGCTTAGGGCGGATGCTTCTTGGGGTTAAATAAGGTGCATCAGTTTCAATCATTAAACGATCAAGCGGAATGTATTTAGCAATATCTCTTAATTCTTGACCTCGTCGCTCATCACATAGCCACCCCGTAATACCAATATACATTCCAGCATCTAAGCATTGTTTGAGTTCAAGTAAGCTTCCAGTAAAACAATGAGAAACCATTGCAGGCACTTTAGTCAAATAAGGGGATAGAATTTCATACCAAGGCTTAAAGGCATCACGTTGATGTAAGAAAAGTGGTAAATTTAGCTCTGCGGCTAATTGGACTTGTTCACTAAAAATTTTCAGCTGCTGCTCAGGGGCGGAAAAGTTACGGTTAAAATCCAAACCACATTCACCAATCGCTTTAACCCATGAGTTCAACGCTAATTTTTTTAATTCTTCTAGATAGTTTTCACTAACATTATCTGCATCATGAGGATGAACACCGGCGGTACAAGTAAGGTAGTTCTGATATTTTTGGCACAATAGTGAAGCAGCTTGGCTTTGCTCTACATTTGTACCTGTTACTAGCATGCCTTCAATGTTAGCAACTTTTGCTCGTGCGATTAACTCCTCACGATCTTTATCAAATCGTGAGTTTGTTAAGTTAACCCCAATATCAATCAAGAGTATTGTTCGCTATTTTTGACGTTTAATTCGAATTTTTTTATTTTGATCCGTCTTCTTAAGATAAAAAACGCCTAACATACCTTTTGATAGTTCAACTTTATTCCCTGCTGAAAGTTTAATATATTCACTGTCGGTTTGTTCCCAAACTTGACCGTTTTCAAAAGTGACCTTCCATTTTTTACGTAGCGTTTTTACAGCCGCTTTAATAGTAAAAGAAACCTGAGCCAAACCTTTATTTTTTGGCTTGTTTTTATCCGTCAAATGTTCACTGCCAAATCTATCTTCAGATTTCACTACCACTGGAGTTTGATTAGTTGAAACTTCGGGAGCATTAACCGCCACAGAAGCCACTGTTTCAGGTAACGAAACGGAACTACTACTGTTTAATGACTTAACAACACCATCATAACAAACCAACCGAACTAAACTGTCTTTAGTCTTTGAACATTTAATTAATTGACCTAATGTATCTGCAGATGCATGACTCGCTGACAAGAAACCCAATCCAATAAAAAGTGTTGCTATCGTTATTTTTTTAATCATTATTTTTAACTTCCTCTGAGTGCTCGTCGTCACCCTTATTTTGATAGATAGACGCAATAATTAATCCTACTTCAAACAACATTAACATAGGTACTGCTAACATAGTTTGAGAAATAATATCTGGTGGGGTTAATAACATGCCAATAACAAATGCACCAACCACAACGTAAGGTCTTTTTTTACGTAAACTATCAGGATCGGTAACACCAGTCCAACACATTAGAATAATCACAACCGGTATTTCAAAAGCTGCACCAAATGCAAAAAACAATTTAAGTACAAAATCTAGATAACTACTAATATCTGTTGCGATAGTTACACCAGCAGGGGCTACAGAGGTAAAAAAAGCAAAAACAACCGGGAACACTACATAGTAAGCAAAGGCGACGCCACCATAAAATAAAAAAGAACTACCAAACATTAATGGCGCAACCAGTTTTTTTTCATTGCGATATAAACCTGGAGCAATAAACGACCAAATTTGGAATAGTATATAAGGCATTGCAATAAAAAATGATAACACTATGGTGAGCTTAAAAGGGGCAAAAAATGGCGAAGCAACATCTGTTGCTATCATTTGCGTACCTTCAGGCATGGTTGCCAATAACGGCTGGGCAACATATTGATAAATATCTTGAGAAAAATAAGCTAAAGAACAAAAAACTACTAATACGCCAAGTACTGAATGTAGCAAACGAGTACGTAATTCTAATAAATGATCAAATAAAGTATGTTGCTTAGGCGATGAAGAACTCATTTAGACTCGTTTTCTTTTTCCGTTGTATTATTTGTATTAGCTTCTTCAACCATCGACGTTTTTTTATATGGTTGATTGACCATTTCTGCCGCTTCTCGTAAAGTTTTCACCGACTCAGCTACTTCTGGTGAAAGATTTTCCATATTGGATTGTTCTGCTTTTTTTAAGTTAGCATGTAATTCTTGAATACGTAAATCTTCGGTTAATTCAGTTTTAACCCCATCACTAAAGCGTCGAACACCAGTGATCCAACCACGTACAGTCCTTATTGCCACAGGTAAACGTTCAGGCCCCAGCACAACAAGACCAATTACCGTAATCAATAATAACTCCCAAAAACCAATATCAAACATCAGTTAGGCTTTATCTTTTTCTTTCGAGTCTACGGTCGATTCTGTCGTTTGTTGATCAGCAGCATTTTTATTTGCTGAGTTAATATCTGATAATGCATCAGTAGAGCTTTCTGATTTTTTATCTTCATCGCTCACAGCTTTTTTAAAGCCTTTAATTGCTGAACCAAGATCACCACCGATGTTACGCAACTTTTTAGTGCCAAATAATAAAACGACAATAACGGCAACAATTAATAATTGCCAAATACCCATATTACCCATAAAAAAATCTCCTATAATTCAATTAAATCCATTATAAAGTTATAATAAAAAAAAGCACCCTTTAGCCACAGAAAAGATGAGGTAAAACAAACTTTGCATATTCGATTGTTAAAAATACTACTTATTGTCTCTATGCCTTTATATTCTGGTACTCTCCTTGCCAGTGAGCTTTGTATCGAACATGAAAACAAAGCAAATACTAAAAAAAAGTCTGTAACAAAAAATTCATCTCAATCAAAGTCAACTCAAACAAAGTCAACTCAAACAGAATATGATGAAAAAATAGTTGATGACTTTCACTGGATGGAAAAGTTTCATCACTCAGTTTCTAATACCGTTTATCAGTCAGCAGTCTGGTTTGATAATTTTTTTGTTGACGATAGCAATGAACAATCATCACCTAAAACAAACGCCAGAATTCGGTTAGGTTGGAAGCCAAAAGCTAGAGACTGGAATGATATTGAAACTAGGTTTCGTATTAAAGTTAAACTGCCATATTTCAAAAATAAGCTCGATTTAATTTTATCTGATGATGATGAAATCAACCAAGATCAATTACCGCTTGAAAGTGTTAATACTCAACAAGACAGTGATGATGAACATTTTTCAGCTGCAGTACGTTTCACTCATACAAAAAATAAAAACCGACTGCTTGAGTCCAAAGTTGGCATTTCAGGTGGCGATATATTCTTCAAGCTAAGGCATAGAAAACGCCTCCTTTGGGATGAAGCACATAGTTTCAAATTTGAACCCTCATTATTTTATTTTTTAGATGACGGCTTAGGAGCGAAATTATTATTAGAGTACAATTACCAATTAGACAAGCAGTCTCAATTTCGTGTTAACTACAGTATCAGAGGCTCTGAGTCTTTTAATGGCATTCGTTGGAAACATGGTTTTTATAAGCTAAAACAATTGAATGAAAAATCCGCTTCAATATTCGGTTTACAAGTTGAAGGGGAACGAAATGGGGATCAAGACTTTCTTATTGAAAAATATACTTTAACTTATCGTTATCGCTTTAACGCATTACGAGATTGGATATTCTTTGAAATAGAGCCTTTTATAGAATGGCCAGAAAATGAAAACTATACCACCACGCCGGGCATAGCTTTACGCATTGAAGGCTATTTTGCAAAGGGTTAGCAGCTAAGCACGTACCTTGGGTGCTATCTCATCAACATCATCACTTTTAGTAATCTTAGTTGGGCGACTGATATGGTAACCCTGACCAAACTCACAACCAACCATTTGTAATTTTTGCAACATTCCTTCTGACTCAATTCCTTCTGCGACTAAGCGATAGCCAAATTTACCACCCAAATCATGCAAAGCTTTTACTAAGGATAAGTTATCTTCATTGTGATTAAGGCTACGAATAAAACTGCGATCTAATTTAATAAACTCAAAAGGGTAACTATGTAAAAAATTAAATGATGACTGGCCTGCACCATAATCATCTAATGCCAACTTAACACCAAACTCTTTTAACTTCCTTAAACTCTTTAATGCCAAATCTGTATGTTGAGAAAAAGCAGACTCATTGAACTCTAAGATAAGTCGTTGAGGTTCAATAGTGTTTTCTTTGATTGTATCAATAAGTAAAGATAATTGGTTCGCTTGAGTTAAATGACGACCAGAAAGGTTTATGCCAATAAAAGCGTGTTGATATTCTTCATGTTCCTGCCAATTTTTAAGCTGCAGGCAAACTTCCTCTATTACCCAAGCTTCTATTTCTAGAATCATGCCGGTTTCTTCCGCCATAAATAAAAATTCACTAGGAGTCAGTAAACCTTTACTTGGGTGCTGCCAGCGTAATAATGCTTCAAAACCCAAAGTATTTGCTAACGTAAGGTCTGTTATTTGCTGGTAATGCAATTCAAATTGTTTTTCTTTAATAGCAATTCGTAGCTCTTGCTCTAAGGTCATACTTGCAATCAGTTGTTCACGCATACTTTCATCAAAGAAAATATATCGACCTCGACCCAAATTCTTAGCTTGATACATAGCCGCATCAGCATCACGTAAAATTTCACAAGCATCATTATAATGGCTACTTGATAAAGCAATGCCAATACTCGCATTTGAGTACAGCGTATGACCATTCAAGTTAAAGGGTTGTTCAATTGCTGTAATAATTCGAGATGCAACTTCCTCTACATCATCTTGTGACTGCAAGGAATCGAGCAGAATAACAAATTCATCTCCACCCAAACGAGCTAAAATGTCATTATCACGAACACAATCTGTAAGACGTGCCGCTATTTCAATTAAGAATTGGTCACCAGCATGATGGCCGAGTGTATCATTAATGATTTTAAAACGATCGAGGTCGATAAATAACACGGCAAAGCGTCGATTAGGATGACGTTTCAAGTGACGTATTGCATACGTTAGCCGATCAGAAAACATTGCTCGATTAGGTAATTTGGTCAATGCATCATGATGCGCTTCAAAATAAAGCTGAGCCTCGGCTTTTCTTCGCTCTTCAATTTGCATACGTAAATTCAGGTTGGTTGCTTGTAACTCTTGAGTACGCTTATTAATAATACGCTCTAACTCTTCATTACTTTGCTGAATTTTGTCTTGTGCTCTTTTACGTAAAATAGCAGAGGCGATATGTTGACTAACAAAACGAATTAACTCTAAATCACTGTGCTGATAAGCATGTTCGTTTTGATAATGTTGTACCGCTAAAACACCAAATATTTCCCCTTGGTCCATTAAAGGAGCACCTAGCCATGCTTTAGTAAATCTTGTTGGTGTATAATTCGAGGTGAATCTTTGTTGATGAATATCACCATGCTCAGCAAGAGAGAAAGTACTTCCTTGACTGATCAAAATAGGTCGGCCAGTTTTAATTGCTAATTCTGTTAAGCCTGTACTCAATTTTCTTACTTGAGGATTAATGATTTTCTCATCTTGATAGTAAGGAAACTCTAGCGAGTGTTTATCATCACTGAGTAAAGCAATATATAAGTTTTTGGCAGGTAGTAAACCACTCACTTCTTTATGTAGGATTTGATAAAAGCTATTAATGTCCTGCGATGATGCGGTAATTTCAGAAATGGATAAAAGTGCTTTATGCATTTTTACCGCTTTTTGACGTTCAGAAATTTCTTGCTGTAGTTTTTTATTGGTATCAGTTAGCTTTTGAGTGCGTTGACGAATATTTTGCTCGAGTAATTCCCTACTTCGCACACGATCAATTGCCGTAACAAGATGCTCTGCAATAAACTCCAATAATTGACAATCTCTATTGTCAAAATAAAGCTTCTCATCATAGCTCTGCAAGGCAATAACACCAATAACCTGATGGCCTCGTTTTAACGGTACACCTAACCAATCAACACAAGAAGATCCGGTTAAAACCAATTTACCTGCTTTAGCTAAAACCTTTCTTTCACTAGCATTACAATGCAGTGCATGACTTTCGTCAAAAACCAAATTGGTTAAACTTTGCTGCCAGCAATGACCTTCTAGATGTTCGAATAAACGAATTTCTTTTGGATTATGGCAGTGAGCAAGTGTGAGCTGACGAGATTTATTTAATAATACAATATGAAAGCTATCTGTAATTAATAGACTTTTAACCACAGACTCTAATGCACAATAGAAAGAATCCATGTCAGTTACTGTGCTTGCTAATTCAGATAACTGCAGTAATCCAGATTGCATTGTTTTAACTTGTCGATACTTTTTAAGTAACGACTTAAGTTTAGGCAGCTGTCGAACAGCTTGAAGATTATCTTGCGCCTTTACTTCCATTAAGGCTAGTCCATATTTTATTAGTATTATTATGGGGAGATATTCTAACAAAATAATAACAATTGGCTAGTGTTTGTGTGTAAAAAAACAGCACTCTTTTTATTTCTACTAATGAACTCTCCTCATGAATAAAAAAGAGCAGCCTAAGCTGCTCTTTTTAATCAATAATTTATTGGTTTAAATTAGAATTTAACCGAGGTACTAATGAAGAATGTACGTCCTACAACATCGTAAATATTAGGCACGGTATTCATATCATTACCATCAGGAACTTCTTCAGGTTCAGTATCAAAGATATTTTTCACACCACCCGTAATTAATAAACTATCAGACAAATGATAAGCCGCTGAGATGTTGTGATAAACCACGTTGTCGGTTGAATATTCATCACCCCATGCATTGCCATCCATCCCTTGAATGAACTGAGCGTTATATAAAAGGTTAAAATCTTCAGTGAAATTGGCTTGTACAGATAAATTTGATTTTAACTCCGAATATCCACCCATATTGCCATCAATTTTCCCTGTGTAATCAACATCATCTTGCACGAAGTCAATTAAGAAAGTTGAATCTAACATCACTTTAAACATGTCAAAATTCCAACTAATATTCCAATCAACACCTGAAGTCTTTTGGCTACCAATATTAGTCAATGAAGAAGTCATTGAAGATAAATCACCATCTGGAGTGATATTAACTGTTTCACATGAACTATAATCACCAGCAAAACATTTATTCATTTCATTTTGCACATCTACTCGGCTAATAGCATCAGTGATATCAAACGACCAATAATCTACCGTTGTTGATAAGCCATCAGCAACTTCCCATACGGCACCAAAAGTAAAGGATTCACTTTCTTCCGGTTGCAAATCTTCGTCACCAGTGTAAATCACTAAAATTTGTTGATCTTGAGCATTGCCCCATGGATCTTCTAAATAATCGAAAGAACCAGAATTACCAGAATAAAGCTCTGCAACACTCGGAGCTCTAAAACCAGTAGCAGCTACAGAGCGCAGCATAAAGGCATCATTAAAACGATAAGTAGCGCCAAGTTTCCATGTAGCTGCACCACCAAAAGTTGAGTAATCATCATAACGAATAGCGGCATCTACTGAGAATTGTTCAGTTACTGGAATGGCAACTTCAGTATAAATTGACTGTACGGTATAGTCACCTTCGGTTGGATCTTGTTGTGCAGCAGTACTTTCTCCCGCTTGTGTTACTTCATCTGGGGTATAAAAGCCACTTTCAAAGCGACTTTCAATACCAACAGCATAGCCAATCTCATCATCCGTTTCACCGCTAAAACCAGCAGCTAAAATAAACTGCTCGTTACCGCCTTCATTATTCTCGGTATAAATAATCCCTTCATCTACTAAGAAGTCGCGACTAAGCTCATCACCGCTAAACCATAGTTCTTGGTTATCATAAATACTTTGTTCCATATTGCCGGCATGAATTGAGTTTTGTACCCGATCTTTAGAGTCATTTCGACCATATGTTGCAGAAACATCCCAAGAAGTATCATTTTCTAAGTACCCTTTGATACCAATAGAAGCACGGTAAGTATCTGTTTCTTGTTCATAAATGCGAGGTCCTGCATCCTCCATACGACGACGATAGTTCAACTCATCAGGCATTTCCGGTGTAATAGCATCTCCCATATCAATACATTTACCAGCATTATCTGTATCTGATTTACAGACTGACAAATCAATATTAGCTGGCTGCGGCGCCATTTGCTGGTTTGACTCACGACGGGTATACATTAAATCAAGGTTTAATTCAGTATCACTATCAAGTTCAGTATTAAAACTTGAAAATAAGCTTACTAGCGTATTAGGTGTTTGTGCATAACTAGAAGTAGTGTAATCATAACACTCATCTCTTGGTTCAAAATCATCTGGAGTGCCACCACCAGTAGGCGTTCTACCATCTAGAGAGCCTCCAGGAACAAATGAAGAACAACCTTCAGGAACAAAGTCACGGTCAGATTGTATAACCTCACCACGATCTGAGTATTGTATTCCTGCAACCAAGTTTCCACCGGCAAACTCGGTACCATGTAAAATACTAAAACCTAGACTTGTACCATCTCCTTTATCGGTTGTACTGCCATCTACAGTTAGTTCAGTACCTTCAAAATCAGTTTTAGTTATAATGTTGACCACACCAGCAATAGCATCAGAGCCATAAACCGCAGACGCGCCATCTTTTAATATTTCAATCGATTTGATCATTGACACTGGAATAGTATTCAAATCTACCGATGAATCAGCACCTGTACCAGAAGACACCATACGACGTCCATTTAATAACACTAAAGTACGTTGTGTACCCATGCCACGTAGGTTCACTGTTGCTGAGCCACCAGAGCCATTGTTAGATGATGCTCCAAGACTCATACCTGCTGCTGCTGGTTGTGTTGACAAAATTTCTTGTACTGATTTATAACCACTTTGCGCGATAAAATCAGCAGAAATGACAGTCACTGGGCTAGCTGTTTCAACATCTGTTCTATTAATACGAGAACCGGTAACTTCGATGCGCTCTACTTTATCTTCACCAACTTCATTAGCATTCGCTTGGCCAACTACAGCTATTGAACTAACGGCACCAATCACCAACGCTTTTTTAACAGCAATAGTTAACTTATTTCCTGAATTCATAATTTCCCCTCTGGATATAGATTTATTGAGTTTCGAGGCTTTTCGCCTTTTCTCGATAGTGCGCTAGATAGAGGGATTAGTTCGTTATTTAATGTGGTGGAATTGTTAAGAATGTAATCGAGTGGTAATCTTTATCGCTTATTGCCTGATTATTGATCGTTTTGATTACAAGAAGTCCGTATTTTATGCATTAAAGTATAAATTCTGTTCGTATGCCATCTATGGACTCGCTGGATAAGTTACATTCGTGTATAAAAAAACCGACTGATGTCGGTTTTTATAATTTAATATACAGGTGAAGCTTATGCCGCCATTACACCTTTAAGTTTGCTCAGCGCATTTTTTTCTAATTGCCTAACTCGTTCAGCTGAAATTTCATACTTGTTAGCGAGTTCTTGCAAAGTTGTTTTTGTATCCGTTAACCAGCGAGTTCTAATAATATCTTGACTACGTTCATCCAAACCAACCAGTGCATTCGATAATTTATTATTTGAATGGTCTTCCCAGTTTTTATTTTCAACCAGTGTAGCTAAGTCAGATTGTTTATCTTCAAGATATTGTGCTGGTGAAAAGTTTCCTGCACTTGAACCACTATCATCGTCATCAGAAGAAAGCTCAAATGCTTGATCATGGCTACTCATTCGAGTTTCCATTTCAAGTACATCTTTCTCACTTACGCCGAGTGCTTCTGCAACATTAGTAACTTCTTCATTACTAAACCAACCTAGGCGTTTTTTGTTTTTACGAAGATTAAAGAATAATTTACGTTGTGCTTTAGTTGTCGCAACTTTTACTATGCGCCAGTTACGTAATACAAATTCATGAATTTCTGCTTTGATCCAATGTACGGCAAAAGAGACTAAGCGAACACCAACTTCAGGATTAAAACGTTTGACCGCTTTCATTAAGCCAACATTGCCTTCTTGAATCAAATCAGCTTGCGGCAAACCATAACCTGCATACCCTTTAGCTACGTGAATAACAAAGCGTAAATGCGACATAATAAGCTCTTGTGCTGCTTGAAGGTCGTTCTCATTATATAAACGAGTCGCTAACTCACGCTCACGTTCAGCCGTTAACATTGGAATGTTATAAGCCGACTGCATGTACGATTCAATGCTGCCACTTTGTGGAACAACTAGTGCCATTGATTGCATTGGTTTACTCATTTATTAACCCTCTCTTTCTTTAACTAGCTCGCGATAATAGCACAAGCCTAACTCTTGATCGATCTATAAATCACACATTAACCTAGTAGACAGGTCGATACAATGAATGCTTTCATGGATATTCGATAATATTGTGTAGATTTGTTACTATTAAGAGTGTTTATTTAACAAATACAACGTATTAACTAATAATTAACAATATTGAAAAATGTTATTTATGCTGCATTAGGGGATTGCTTTTGTATTCATATGTCGCCAGACAACCTATATTAGATAGTAAACAACAGCTTGTTGCTTATGAATTACTTTTTCGAGATGGTAAGAGTAACAGTTTTCCTAATATTAACCCTAATCAAGCAACATCAAATATTTTAACCAATAATCACTTAACACTTGGTGTTGAGCAAGTTACTGGCAATTTACCTGCCTATATTAATTTTCACTCAGAAACATTGATTCGACATTTCCCTAGTTTTCTAGATGCTAAAAAAGTAGTCATTGAAATAGTAGAAGATGTAGAAATTAATGATGAACTTATCTCTGCCGTTAAAAGTTTAAGAGAAAAAGGCTATCAGCTCGCTTTAGATGATTTTGATTTTAATCCTAAATGGTCAGTGCTTTTTCCCTACATTGATACCATAAAAGTAGATGTGCTTGCTTTCTCAATCATAGAAATCAGCCGTTTTGTTAGAGAGTTAAAGGACTTTCAAGGAACGTTACTTGCTGAAAAAGTAGAAACCCTGCAGCAGTTTGAAAAGCTGAAAATGCTAGGTTTTACGTTATTTCAAGGATATTTCTTTGCAAAACCTGAAATGCTTAAACAAAAAAAGATCACTACAACTAAGCAAAATATTCTCGATTTAATTACGCAATCAAGCCAAAAACAATTAGATTTGGACATGATCAGTGAGATATTTAGCTCTGATCCTGGCTTAACATACAAATTACTACGTTTTATTAACAGCCCAACTTATGGCTCTAGCCAAGAAATCACTTCTCTTAAACATGCCCTTATTTATATCGGTGAGCTAGAGCTGAAAAAGTTTATCGCCTTATTAGCACTGTCTGATTTAAGTGAAGGTAAATGCACTGAAATTATGCGTTTTTCTTTAATCCGAGCAAAGTTTTGTGAACAAATATCTCAATTGAGAAAAGACGATGAAAACCCACCTAAGGCTTTTCTTACTGGTATTTTATCTTTAATTGATGGCATTTTAGATCATGATTTAGAAAATGTACTTGAAGTGCTACCGGTGCATAACGATATAAAATCAGCGTTGCGCAAAGAAGATAACCAGCTCTCTTATTACCTTACCCTTGCCATTGCTGTTGAGCAAGGCGAGTGGCAAAAGAGTGAATCGATTCTTGGGCAATTAGGTATTGATATGTTCTTTTGCTTTAATGCTTATCAAAAAGCAATGGATTGGGCAGATGAAATGTTAGCTTGTTAAGCTCAAAAGCCTGAGCTTTTCTTATAGACTAATCAGCTGTTGGTTCTATGGAACGTATATGTTTACGTACCGAAAGAAAACTGCCGGCTAAACCGAGTAACACAGCAAATAAAATCAACATCATCATTTCAAAAAAACTTAAACCAATTAAAGTAAAGTTACTCTGATACAAGTCTGTCAATTGCAATAAAGCGCCCGTGAAATATTGTGCCAATAACCCGACACAAAAAACAGCAACTAAGCCACCTAAAACACCAAACCAAACACCGGAATATAGAAATGGTCGTTGAATAAAACTGTCAGTAGCACCAACCAACTTCATTACAGCAATAGCATCGCGTTGATTCAAAATCGCTAAACGGATAGTATTTCCAATAATTAACACAACTGAAAAACAAAGTAATACTGCGATACCAATTACAATATCTTCTATCAGTTTTGTCATCGCCTCTAATCGTACCAGCCATTCAACATCAAGTTTCCCCTGATCGACCTCACGTTCTTGCTCTAATTTTGTTAATAACTCTTTTGCTGCTTGGGTTTTACTCGCCCGCTTAGTCGGCGTTACCAACACGGTTGCGGGTAAAGGGTTGGTTGATAAATAATCAAGTGCTTGGCCAAAACCGGATAAAACTTTAAATTCATTTAATGCTTGCTCAGCAGAAATATATTCTACTTGTGCAACTTCAGGATATAAACGAATGCGTTGAACAAGGTTTTCTGCTGATTTATCATTAACCGAAAATTTTAGAAACAAACTAATTTCAGAGGCTGAGCCCCATTGTTCAGATACCGATTTGGCATTTTTTACCAATAAATGTAAAGTCGCGGGCAGTGTTAGGCTAATGCCTAAAACCAATACTGTCATAATTGAAGTAAACGGCGTGCGCCATAAATCACCTAAACTACCAATACCTTGTTGTAAGTGTCGTATTAAACGAGATGATATTTTTGCAAATAAATTAGGTTTGTCTCGTTGATTATCACTTAGCTTAATCATGATTTTCACCTTGAACCTGCAAACCTTCAATTAAGCCATCATTAATCATCGAACCTTGCTTTAAGGTTAACGTTCGATACTTTAAGCGTGCAATTAGCCCTAGGTCGTGAGTAGCAATCAATACGGTAATACCAATATCATTAAACTCTTCAAATAATCGAATAATATCGAGTGATAACTTAGGATCTAAATTACCAGTAGGTTCATCAGCCAAAAGAATTGGCGGTTTATTAACTACGGCACGAGCAATACCTACTCGTTGCTGTTCACCACCAGAAAGCATGTTAGGGTAACAGCGAGCTTTACTGGTTAAATGCACTTTATCAAGAGCTGCATCAACACGTTTACGTATTTCTTTTTGGCTATATCCTTCTATGATCAATGGTAAAGCGACATTATCAAATACAGTGCGATCCATAAGTAAATTATGATTTTGAAAAATCATCCCAATACCGCGTCGAATATAGGGTACTTGTGAATAGTTCACAGTTGCCAAGTCAACTCCATTTATCAGAACATTACCTTGACTTGGTTTTTCCATCAAACTCATTAATTTTAATAACGTACTTTTTCCCGCACCAGAATGACCTGTTAAAAAAGCCATTTCGCCTGCAGCTAAGCTGAAGTTGACTTTATTAAGCGCTAAATAGCCACCAGGATAAGTTTTATTGACGTTATTAAATCGGATCATTAATTATTCTTCTTTATCATCTACATCATGAGAAAATAAAGCATCGATAAAATCATCACTATGAAAAGGTCTCAGATCATCAATTCCTTCGCCAACACCTAAGTAACGTACGGGAATGTTGTGCTTATCTGCTATGGCAAAAACAACACCACCTTTGGCTGTACCGTCTAACTTAGTTAATGTTAAACCAGTTAAACCAACAGCTTCATCAAATAACTTAGTTTGGCTTAAAGCATTTTGCCCGGTGCCAGCATCAAGGGTTAACATCACTTCATGTGGCGCATTAACGTCAAGCTTCTTCATGACTCGAACTACTTTTTTCAGCTCTTCCATTAAATGGGCCTTATTTTGCAAGCGACCTGCAGTATCAGCAATTATTACATCAATATTACGTGCTTTAGCCGCACTAATGGCATCAAAGATAACTGAAGCACTATCCGCACCTGTATGTTGAGCAATAACCGGAATGTCATTACGCTCACCCCATACTTGCAATTGTTCTACTGCAGCAGCACGGAATGTATCACCCGCAGCTAGCATGACGGATTTACCTTCTGCTTGAAACTGCTTAGCGAGTTTACCAATGGTTGTGGTTTTACCTACACCATTCACGCCTACCATTAACATCACAAATGGTCCGTCATTTTGAGGCAACTCTAACGGTTGACTGACAGGTTCAATTATTTTTTTCAATTCAACCTTTAATAAATCATATAAGGCTTCGGCATCTTTTAATTGTCGACGAGATGCTGACTCAGTCAGTGAATCAATAATTTTAGTTGTTGTTTCTACACCAACATCGGCTAGTAATAAGTGGGTTTCTAACTCTTCAAAAAGTTCATCATCTATTTTTTTACCACGAAATAGATCAAAAATTCCGCCACCGAGGTTTTGACGCGTTTTTGTTAAACCTTGTTTTAGGCGAGCAAAAAAACCAAGTTTTTTTTCTGGTTCAACTTCTTTAGTGGGCTCTGGCTCTGGCTCTGGCTCTGGCTCTGGCTCTGGCTCTGGCTCTGGCAAGGAAGTTTCGGCTACAACTTCAGTGTTTGCAACATTCTCAGCAGCTAAGCTTGCAGTTAATTCATTGCTCTGC
>Ga0209292_1001826_pt1 | contig 25481 bp, 25 predicted proteins | sample GOMGulsemesocosm_2_FD_184634 | JGI IMG/M metagenome (GOLD analysis project Ga0209292, IMG submission 184634) | Methane-oxidizing microbial communities from mesocosms in the Gulf of Mexico - GOM9C Gulf of Mexico (SPAdes) (version 2) | ecosystem: Environmental > Aquatic > Marine > Cold seeps... | reverse complement strand
TACTAGCCGTGGCAATGATTTTAGCAATAACGCCCTAAACGAGCTTGGAGTGTTGGTAGATTTTAACTTTGAATATAATTCATCTTCAAATTCAGAGTTTTTATCGGTAGCGCAGCTCAAAGACCTCAATACTCAAAGTGAATCATGATCCCCTATTCAACTCAAACAATCGATGAGCAAGATATTGCGGCCGTTGTAGAAACACTGCGCTCAGCTCATTTAACACAAGGGCCAAAAAGCCAAGCGTTCGAGCAAGCAATTTGCGAGCAAACAAAGGCGCAATACGCCATTGCTGTAAATTCAGGCACTGCTGCACTCCACATTGCCTGTTTGGCACTTAACGTTGGTCCAGATGATTTAGTCTGGACTAGTCCGCTGAGCTTTGTTGCATCAAGTAATTGCGCACTTTATTGCGGCGCATCGGTTGACTTTGTCGATGTTGAACTGTCAACGGGTAACATGGACATGGCAACCCTTGAGCAAAGATTAATTCTCGCTAAGCAACTCGGAAAATTACCCGCCGTTATTATTCCCGTGCATTTATGTGGCCTACCCTGTGATATGAAAAAGTTGTATCAACTATCCCAAATCTATAGTTTTTCAATCATCGAAGATGCTTGCCATGCTTTAGGTGCTGTAGACGATGGCAAGCCAACCGGTGCAGGGCAATATAGCGATATAACTGTTTTTAGTTTTCATGCCGTAAAAAACATTACGACTGCCGAAGGTGGTATGGCACTTTGTAATGACAATGCTATTGCGGACAAACTACGGTTACTCGCTAATCATGGCATTACAAAAGATAGCGATGAATTCATTAATGACAATCTCGGTAGTTGGTACCACGAACAACAATTACTGGGATTCAACTATCGTATGAACGATATATCCGCGGCTCTTGGCCTATCACAGCTGTCAAAGTTTGAGACATTTAATAAAAATCGACAGACTGCTGTTGATTATTACAAACAACAACTCGATGGCATCTGCACTTGGTTAGGAAATGAAGATTCAACTAAGCAATCGGGTAATCATTTATTTGTGATACAAGTACCTAGTCAAACTCGTGCTAGCTTGTTTCAGTCAATGCGTAAACAAGGAATCTGGGTTCAACTGCATTATTTAAACATCACCACACAACCTTATTATCAAGCATTAGGTTTTGACTCCAAACAATTGCCTAAAGCAAATACAGTATCAAACCAAAGCATCTCAATTCCGCTATTCCCAAACATTACTAAAGCGGAGCAAGACACCGTGATAAAACTCATAAAACAAGGTTTGGCCCAATGAACATAGCCATTATCCCAGCTCGTGGCGGCAGCAAACGCATTCCAAGAAAAAATATTAAAGACTTTTGTGGCAAACCCATAATTGCTTATTCAATTGAAGTAGCTCTTGAAAGTGGCTTGTTTGACAAAGTCATTGTGTCTACAGATGATGCAGAAATAGCCGAAGTTGCCAGAGAATATGGTGCTGAAGTGCCTTTTATACGTCCCGCAGCACTCGCAGACGACTTTACGGGCACGACTGCCGTCGCCGCACACGCCATTGAATGGCTTAGCGCCCAAGGCATATCAATTGATTATGCGTGTTTGATTTACCCAACGGCACCTTTATTGCAAGAAAAATACTTAAAACAAGGATTCGACAAAGTAAAAATAACAGGCTGTGATTTTAGCTTTTCAGCAACAAGTTACGCTTTTCCAATTCAACGTTCTTTGCGTGTATTAGAGAACGGTGGCGTAGAGCCTATGTTTAAAGAGCACATAAATAGTCGTTCTCAAGATCTTGAGTATGTAATTCATGATGCAGGGCAATTTTATTGGGGAAAAAAGCGAGCTTTTGAGACCGCATCCTCATTGTTTTGTGAGTTGGCACACCCTGTCATTTTAGAGAATCACTTAGTGCAAGACATAGACGATGATAACGATTGGCACAAAGCTCAATTACTATATCAACAACTTTTTATAGCTAATGCTGAAAAATCAGTTTAGAGAAGACATATGAAACTTAAAAACCTAATTGAAAGCCGTATTTATATTGCCCCATTTAATGAACCTTCAAAAGCTATTTTACAAGAAGCAAGCCTATTAAATATTAACGTTTTATCGTTCGTTGATTCCTTTAAAACTGAAACAAATGTTATACACCCTAGAGACGTGAATCATTGTGATTATGATTATGTGATTATTCATAGCCCTAATTATTGGTATCAGATAAGTGAAAATTTTGACCAAGATAAAGTTTTACTCTACAGAAAAGGCGGGAAAGAACTTATATCATTTAATGATTATCAACGTGAAACAGCCATAAAAGATGATGTTGATGTGTTGATGCTTCCTTTTAATAAATCAAATATTATTGATATGTCGTTAGTTTCAAACGAATTAAGAAATATTGGTCTAAGCAGTATACTTATCGATTTTGATTCAGACATCAACGAGAACACCAAGGAAGGGTTTAGTGAAAACCCCGGCTCTCGCAAAGTCCATAAAGATCTCATAGCTAATATTTCTCATAAGATTATTGTAGCCTCAATAGATTGGGAACAAACATTCGCTCGTCCATTAATTACTAAAGCAAGAGCCGAGGGGATATTAACATTAGGTATAGTGGATGGCATTGAAGACTTTGAAGACAGTGACTATGATTATACTCGCAATGCTTATGATACTGTCGAAAATGTATTAGTTATGGGAAGTAATGATCAAGAAGCGCTTGAACATAAACGAGAGAGCACCTCAATCATTGGTTTACCCAAGATGTTTACAATGTATAGAGAAAGTGTACGTTTCCCAGTCGAAGATATAGTCGTTATTAATGTAAATTTTACTTATGGAACATTTGAAGAGTCACGTGATGAGTGGGTTAATGCCGTTATCGGCGCCTGTGATAATTTACAATTAAAATATGTAATCGCACAGCATCATGCTGACAATGGTCAATTTGATAAAAATATTCTCTCACAAGCTAATATCTACGACACGATCCGAGATTCAAGTATCGTGGTTAGCCGCTTTAGCACGGTAATTTTAGAGGCTGTTGCCTTAGGTAAGCCTGTCGTTTACTTTAATCCACATGCTGAAACAGTAAAGTTATATCAAGAGCCACTTGGTGCGTATGATATTGCATCAACGCAGAATCAACTTGAAAACTCCCTACTCAAAGGGTTAAAAAACAAACATCAAGTTCGTAACAACGCATTTAACCTTTTAGAAAGTAAATGTAATATAAGTTCTTTAGTCCCTCCAGCTAAACTTGCAGCTTATCGCATTAAGAACTTAATCGAAGAAAAAGAAAAAATATCATTAAGCAGTGTTCACAACTATGAAATAGACTCACGCTATGTTGCAAGACATGCTTATCATCACTATGACGATCAAGCCTGTGAAGACGAATGGCAATTAGAAGTATATTTACATGCCCTAGGTTTGATGACAAAGCATAACTTCACTAACATCGCTGACATTGGTTGTGGTTCGGGTTTCAAATTAATGACCTATTTTAAAAACTACAATACCGTCGGTTATGAACTTCCGGATAATGTAGAAATTCTTCGTAAGAAATACCCTAGTAATTCGTGGGAAACATCTGATTTTTCACTCGTTGAAAAATCTATCGATAGCGAAGTTATCATATGCTCAGATGTTATCGAACATTTAGTAGACCCCGATGACCTCATGTTATTTCTACAAAAACAAGAGTTTGAATACTTAATATTGTCGACCCCAGATAGAGATCTTGTTTATGCCCCTGATGACCCCGCTATTTTTGGCCCTCCTAGAAATTTAGCTCATCAACGTGAGTGGACTTTTTCTGAATTTAACAAATACGTTAGCCAATTTTTTAATGTTATTGATCACCGTGTCACCCATTTAGAACAAGCTACTCAAATGATAATGTGTACAAGGAAAAAATAATTGTGGATGACGCTATTTTTTTTACAATAATCGTACCTGTTTTTAATACGAGTCAATACTTAGAAAAGTGTATTAAGTCTATTAGTGGAAAACATAAAGCGGCTATTGAAATATTATTAATAGATGACGGTTCTACCGATTCATCAAGTATAATATGCGGACAATTAATGACTAAAAATAAGAATATTAGTTATTTTCATCAAGAAAATGCAGGCCTAAGTGCAGCTAGAAATACTGGGCTAACCCATGCTAAAGGTAAGTATGTTTTATTTTTAGATAGTGATGACTACTTCGCGCCAAACGCAATCAATATATTACATAATGCAATATACAGTAATAATTTCCCTGACATCTTAGAGTTCCGTCTTGCACAAACTAATAGCCAAGGTTTTATTCATAAAGAATCTAGAACACAAGGAAACACAAGTTTCAAGAGTATTCTTTCTTGCCAATCAGATAGCAGTGCTTGCACAAAGGCAATAAGTAGAGAATTAATCATTAATATTAGTTTCAGTTTTCCTGAAGGTAAAATATATGAAGATGTAGCCAGTATTTTTCATCTCTATTTTCATGCTAAATCGATCATTAATATTGAAGATATTCTCTATTTTTATTTAACAAGAGAAGACTCTATTACACAAAATTTTACCAGGAAAAATATTGACCACTTATTTTCAGCCGGTCACTCTGCTCGAGACTATTTATATAATGCGAATATATTGCACCAATTTGAACATGAACTAATAATTCGTTTTATAACATTATCATTACACATAATTGATGAGCTCAAACATAAATCATCCCAATCCCATTTGACCGACTATACAATTAAAGAGCTATTAAAAAACTTTAATCAGCAATTATGTTTACAAGCACTTAAGAAAAATAATGATAATATTTTATTAATGCAGTTTTTCAATAATATAGTTATGGCAGAAGAACACAAACGCTCATTGGTATTAAAAAATAGCTGTCTGAATAAAGCTGAAATAATTGCAATAGACAATGCCAAAATTTCAACAGACATGAATGCAATACATAATTACTTAACCTCTCTTGCCACTCAATATAATCGAATCGCGTTATATGGTTATGGCGTCATCGGAAAATTTAGCGCCTCAATTTTAGCGCAATCTATCACTGCAATATTTGATAAGAGTATCATTTCCCCAAATTTAAATGACAAGCAATGTTCATTATCTGCACTAGTTCATCATGATTTTGATGTCATACTTATCACGGTATTTGGAAGGGAACAAGAAATATCAGAATCTCTTATACACGAATATAGCGTGCCACCTGAAAAAATTCTAATCTATAGTCGAGACAGATAAATGGACAGCCTTTTACCAATTGAAATTGACTTTAAAAAATCCAAAGGATCGTTTGTTTTTGATAAAAAAAATAATGAACAATACCTTGATCTATTCTCTATGTATTCATCATTAGCCTTAGGGTATAACCATGAGATCTTTAATCAGTCATTTATCGATGAAGTGATCCCTTTAACAAAGCTGCGTTATGCTACCAATGCTATGCAGTGTGATATTGTAAATGATTTTCATAAGTTATTAAGTCAACATACCTTCTCACCTCATATACACTTCACATGTACTGGCGCCCTTGCTGTTGAATCAGCAATAAAAACTGCAATGGACTATAAAAAAGTCAAAAATCCTAAAGTTATTTCAATTACTAATTCTTTTCATGGCGTCAACTGTTGGGGCTTTACTACTGACTTATCCGGTTTCACAGCGAAACGATTAAAGAATTTCCCTCGACTAGACTGGCCATCAATTTCCCTTGATAGGGCTATTGAGTTTTTAGAAAAAAATGACCTATCAGATATTGCAGCAATCATTATTGAGCCAGTACAATGTACCAATGGTGATATATATTTAAACAAGGAAAAGTTGACTACATTACACAAATTATGTCTAGAACAAGATATATGCTTCATTTTAGATGAAATTCAAACGGGTTTCGGTACAACAGGAAAAATGTGGTATTACGAACACCTTGGATTTGAGCCTGATATTCTTGTTTTTGGTAAAAAAGCACAAGTTTGCGGAATCGTGATAAAAGAGAAATATTCTAACGTTTTAACCTTAACTCAAAAGAAACTTCAAGTAACATTCGATGGCGATTTGATTGATATGGTACGTTCTAAATATATTCTCAATTTTATAACATCAAGTCACCTATTAGATCAGGTCATAAAATTATCAAGTTATGCGAGTGATCAATTACAAATTAATGTAGAAAACTATCGCTCTGAAGGCTACCTCATTGCTTTTGATTTACCGACGACAGAGCAGCGAGATCATTTTGTTAATCTATGCTTTAAAAAAAATCTATTAGTAAATAAAGCGGGTGAAAGGACTATCCGCCTAAGACCCAATTTAGCTATTACTAAAAATGAACTTAATGCGGCTATTAATACAATCAAAGATGTAATAAGGAGATTAAATGAACATTATTGATTGGCGGGATCATAGCCTCAAAGGTCAAAATATTTTTATTGCCCCAAAAAATGACCTAACAATTGAATTAGCTCAAGAACTAAAACAGCAAGGTATTACCTGTGATTATTTCGTGGACAGCTATAAAGATGACATTGATTGTATTAAGCCTAGTAGCTTAGGTGATGGAAAAATAGTTTTAATTTATAGCCCAAATTATTGGAAAGAAATATCTCAAGCCCTTACTTCACAACGCCTGTTCTTTTTCCATGTAACTCGGGACGGGGAAACAATTAGTGAGGAAAAGCAATTCGCAGGATATAACTGTGATCACCAATTTAATGCTTTAATTACTCAACGAGCATTTTGGAAGAGTCATTTAGATAAACATCTGAAAGATGAGCTACCACTGCTAGAGTATGGCTTCGCTTGGGGTGATCCCAATAATGAGAATGACCCGTTAGGTAATTACAAAAAGATAAAAGAGCAAGTGCAAAACTATTCAAAAAACAGTTCCCATAGCTTAGAAATAGGCACATTAGGTGGTAAATGGACTCAATACCTTTTAAAGTCGGCCAAAATCACCTGTATCGACATTAATTCTGTAATGATAGATGCCATCAAAAAACGATATCCTGAATCACTTAAAAAAATCGGTTTTTATATAAGTTCAGGTAATGAACTATCAGGTATTAATAGTGAAGATGTTGATTTTATATTCTGCATTGATACTTTAGTTCGTTCCTCTACGAAAATTATTTATAATTATATTGAAGAGATATCTAGAGTACTAAGAAATAACGGCGTTGCACTATTACACCTCCCATCCAATCAAATACCTGGAAGTGAAGAAAGAGGGTTTACTGCGCTTGATATCAATCAGTTTAGGAAAATATTTAGTCAAAAATTTAGTAATATATCAATTGATTCTGACATATTAGTGCATGGTGTTTTAATCACCTTAAAAAAATAGAATAATACATAGGATTAAAGTCGTGGCGAATATTCTCGGTTTACAAACAGCAAGAGCTGGCAGTAAGAGTGTTATTAATAAGAATACAATTTTGGTGAAAGGAAAACCTCTCTATCATCACAACTTAACTGCAATGTTAGCATGTTCCTCTCTTACGGATGTGGCTGTTACAACGGACATTGACCAAATTTTAGCATTGAAAAATAACAATCTAACTTTAATACAACGACCAAAGAGCTTAGCGGGTGATAATGCAAGTCATGCGGACGCTATGAGACATGGATTAGAATATATGGAGTCACTTAAAAATATCTCATATGATTATATTGCATTAACCCTAGGTAATAGTGTTGGTTGTAGCGCATGCGACTTAGAACAGGCAATTAATCAATTATTAAATGACGACACATATGATTCAGTTATGTCAGTGTCTAAATTTAATATGTTTAACCCTAATCGTGCATATCGAAAAAATGACAATGAAGAAATAATGCCTTACTTAGCTCAAAAGTCCATGCAGTTTAACAATAAACTAGCCCATGTTAATGACAAGGATTCAGCGGGTGATATCTACTTCTTTAATGGATCTTTTATGGTTTTTAAAAAAAATCACCTGTACGAGACTAATGGATTAATGCCGTTTCCATGGCTAGGCCATCGAATCTCTCACTTCATTCAAGAAACAGAAATGGAAGTAGATGCTTTTTGGCAATTAGACTATTTAATGAATAGAGAGAAATAAAATGAAGATGTCACTGATTGGTAAAAAAATATATTTGGCTCCCTATAATGAACTTTCAAGAAATTTAGAAAAGAAATTATTAAACAACTCAATCAAACCATTAGGATTTGTCGATAGTTTTGACCAATCAGAAGATATTATTAATCCGACTGATTTTAATTTTGAACATTGTGACTTGATCATTATTTCTAGTCCAAACTATTGGCGAGAAATATCCAAATTATTACCACTAAATAAAGTCTTTATTATTTTTAGAAAGAGTTTAGATGATATTTATCACCCTAGGTCTCATCAAATAAATGGGCACTTTATCACTGATTTAGATCATGTGCATGAAGGGTTCACCAAGCTTGAACAAGTTAATCAGAATAAACGAGCATTTATAATTGGTAATGGTCCTAGCCTTTGTATAAAGGATTTAGAAAGCCTTAAAAATGAAATTACTTTTGGCTGTAATAAGTTATACCTAGCATTTAAAGAAACTGACTGGCGCCCAACATATTTTACAATGTCAGATCCGGTGCATATAAAGTCATCCTACCAACACGTTCAAGACATTGATAACTGTATTTCTTTTTTCCCATCTCATACTCTTGAATCATTAGATTTAAATACTAATAGCTTTTATTATAACGAATTATATTCAAAAGATAGTGAAGAACGAGCCTTTTCTACAGATCTTGCATCAGGGATAACAGGGGGAAATCAAGTCACGTATGTCATGCTACAAATTTTATTTTACATGGGCGTATCTGAAATTTATTTAATTGGCGTTGATTTTAATTATATATTCCCAAATGACGAATCAGAAAACAGTATTGTCTGCCAAGGAGAAGTAAATCATTTCCATAAGGATTACTTTTCGAAAGGAGAACCCTGGACAAACCCACAACTAAAACAGTCGATTAAAGATTTTGAAGTCGTCAAAGACCTAGCAGAAAAAATAGGGATAAGAATATTTAATGCAACACGAGGAGGTAAATTAGAAGTATTTCCTCGTGTCAATTTTGATTTAATTACAATGACATGACCTAGTTGATTACGTCAATGTTTGACGATTAAGTAATAAGGTTGCAGAAAAAGCTTAAGGAAAAATAGTGAAAGATAATAATTTAATACTAATAGTTTATTATGGAAGAAGCGGCAGTATTTTTGCTCACAGTTTGCTAGATGGACATCCAGAAATAATTAGCTTGCCTCCTGTATTTATGTATTATATTCGAGATATAAATAATTATCTACCAGAGCTAGAGACTGCTGAACAAGCATACGATTACTTTATTAAGATATATGGCAAGGTGGTAAACTGTGTAGAATCTGTTTCCAGTCAAAATGAAGTAACTGACCTTCTTGAAAGTCTAAATATTAATCTAAACTCTGCTTTTGATGAGTCGGTGTTTAAGAGGCTATTTTTTAAGTTTTATAATGAGCAAACTTCCAGTTTGAGTGATAAACATAAATTGCTATTCTTAACTATGCATTATGCGTATGACGCCACATTACTTGGCTACCAAAATATAGAAACCGCAAAACAAAAGAAAGTTCTTTATCAGTTACATAATCCAATAATGTCTTATATAAACTGGTTTGCCAAAAGATTTGACGGACTGAGTTTATTTCAAATGATCCGCTCCCCCTTAGATACCTTGCGATCAACAGTAAAGTATTGCATTGAGGCTAATGGTTTCACCTCTGGTCAAATGGCAACTACATTAAAACAAATACTATTTGGGGGCACAAAGTTTGACTCTCCTAATATTGATCATTTTGCAGTTAAATTAGAAGATATTCATCTTCAACCAGAATTAACACTTAGAAGAATTGCGAAACGTTTAAATATTCGTTGGGATGAGACTCTGTTATGCAGCTCATTCTCAGGTCTACTTTGGAATAATGTGAAAGGACGAGAGCACATATCAGGGTTTTGTGCCAAACCAATTCACTTAAATTTATCAGATGTTATTCCTGATAGAGATATCCAGTTTTTAATGCCTAGACTAATGCGGTTTTATCAAGTATGGAATTATGAATTTCCTATTTTCAAGTCCTCGAACCTTCCAAATGAGCATTTGCTTTTACTTGAATATCTTGTTTATATACCAGACCCAGTACTAGCAACCAAACAATACAACCAGCAATACAACCAGCAATACTTATTTTTAAGGTCTGAGAATATACAATTTTATTTTCATTATAGTATGCGTTTCAACCAAGCACTGGTGGAGGTATTATGATAGAAAAAAATATAGCACTTTTTGGTTTTGGATCTGGCTTAGACCTTTATTTGAATATGCGTACATACGAGAGAGATGAGAAAATAGTTGTTATTTTTGATAATAATGCATCTCTATATCAAGGGAGTCCGGACTTTATAGTAGACTTCCCTATTAATATTGAACTTTATCAGTTTGAACGATTATTTATCACTTCACGCCACTATATTAATATATATAAGCAATTACTATTACTTGGTGTAGAAGAAGAAAAAATTGAAGTTTTTTTACCCATGATATATACAGGATAACAAACTAAAGTGAGTCAAAAATTTTACGTGCTCATGTTTCTGAGATTTAAATAATGTGTAATCCGCGAACAGAAAAAAATACAGGTAAAGTGATCTGGATAACAGGCTTATCCGCATCAGGTAAAACAACTTTGGCTCGAAAACTTGTGAGTGAGCTTGAGTTAAACTCACACAAAGTTGTACTTTTGGATGGTGATGAATTACGTACAATAATTAGCGATCATCACAGTAATAATTTATATCAGCGTTCGGACAGATTAGCATTAGCATTAAGGTATTCTCGATTATGTAAGATGTTATCACAGCAAAATATGACAGTAGTAATTGCTACAATTTCACTATTTAAAGAAGTGCATCAATGGAATAGAGAAAACTTAATCAACTACTTTGAGGTGTACTTAAAAGTACCTTTAGAAGAGTTAAAACGTAGAGATCCTAAAGGTATATATCGACGCTATGAAATGGGTGAAATTCATTATGTTGCTGGCTTAGATATCGCTATTGATGAACCAAGTGCACCGGATTACACAGTCAAGTTTGAGCACTCAAGCTCTATAAATAAAACAGTTAATAATATATTACAGGTAATGTAAGGTAAATAAATGACAAAAATATTACTTAAATCCGGTGATTTTACCGGCTTAGCGACCGATTATTCCAATAGCAGACCAGATTATTGCCCCTCTATTTTAAAGGGACTATTTGGATTAATAGACAAGTCAAACAGTGATATTGATTTTGTTGATATAGGTGCTGGTACTGGTATTTGGACTCGAATGGTTGAGCAATCAGGAGTCAAATCTGCTATAGCAATTGAACCAAATGAAGATATGAGAAATAATGGAATTAATGATAGCCTTGCTTCTTCTATTCAATGGCTTGAAGGTAATGCTGAACAAACTAAATTACCTAACGAAAGTTGTGATTTATTAACAATGGCATCTGCTTTTCATTGGGCCAATTTTGATGTCGCAACACAAGAATTTCATAGACTGTTACGGTCCGGTGGACGTTTTTGTGCTTTATGGAATCCTAGGTTAATTGAAGTAAATCCTCTGTTGGTTGGAATTGAGCGTCACCTAAACACGTTGAGACCAAACATTAAAAGAGTATCTTCTGGTCTTTCTGGTATTACAGAAGTATTAACTGATAAATTAATTGATTCTCCTTATTTTGACGACATTGTTTATATGGAAGGTCAGCATATTGTGGAAATGTCACCTGAAAGGTATTTGAGTGCTTGGCGCTCGGTGAATGATTTACGCGTTCAATTGGGAGTAGAGAAATTTGATCAATTTTTATCATTTGTCGAAAATAAAGTGAAGGATTTAGACAAAATAGAAGCGACCTATTTAACTAGAGCTTGGTCTGCTCGTCGTAAGGATTAGTTAATGGCTTTACAATTTTCGACCAAGGCAGCAACGTTAGCCTTGCTACAAGGTAAATTAACGAGCGCACAAATTGCTCCTCTGGTTTATTTTTCAGTTTTACAATGGCGACAGAGTAATGATGCTTGTCTTGAAATCTTAAAAGATAATAAATGTACAGTAACACCGCCTTACATAGTTCGCTCAAGTAGCCGTGATGAAGATAACGAGCAGTCATCGAATGCAGGTTGCTTTCTATCCTTAACTGATGTCAAAAAGAGTAGTATTTCGTCTGCTATTGACCAAGTCATTGCATCCTACGGAAATGAAAATAATGATGATGAAGTTTTAATTCAACCTATGTTGACTGGCGTTATTAGTTCTGGGGTCGCTTTTTCTCATGATCCCAATACTAATGCTCCGTACCGGGTCATTAATTGGTATGAGGGAGATGACACAACATTCATTACCTCAGGTAAGGGCGGGCGAACATGGCAGCAATCAGCCGTTGTTAACACACCGATGTCAGCACCTTCAGGAATTGCTGAAATAATTAACTTGCTTGATGAATTACTGGAATTATTTTCCCAACAACCGTTTGATTGTGAATTTGCCATTACACGTGATTCAGCAGGCAAAGAGCAATTATGGTTATTACAGGTTCGTCCATTAATTTTATCTCAATTAGCAAGCTCTACAGTAAAGCAAAAAGAATGTTTAGAGAGGATTTATCATAAAGTAACCAAAGGAATGGCCAAGCATCCTTTTCTAAAAGGCTCTCAAACTGCTTATGGTGTCATGCCAGACTGGAATCCAGCTGAAATTATTGGTATTCGACCCAAAACATTAGCATTGTCTTTATATGGGGAATTAATTACCGATACTATTTGGGCATATCAGCGGCACAATTATGGTTATCGCAATTTACGAAGCTTTCCCTTAATGCTAAATTTTAGTGGCTTACCTTATATAGATTTACGTGTTTCTTTTAATTCATTTATTCCTGCTGATATTAACGACGGTATTTCTAGCCGATTAGTAGACCATTATTTAGAGCAGCTAAAATTGTCTCCAGAGTTACACGATAAGGTCGAATTTGAGGTCGTTTATTCTTGTTATACTTTAGATTTACCCGAGCGCCTTAAATCGCTAACCAAGTTTGGTTTTTCTGAAAAAGAACAAACGATCTTAGCGACTAGCTTACGGACATTAACCAATAATATTATTCATCCTGATAACGGTTTATGGAAAAAAGACGCAGAAAAACTTAATAAATTACTGTCTCGACGTGAAACTTTATTTAACGCCCAAGTCGAGCCATTAGAACGTATTTATTGGTTATTAGAAGATGCCAAACGTTATGGCACTTTACCATTTGCCGGGCTTGCGCGTGCAGGGTTTATAGCAGTACAAATGCTGAAATCGTTAGTAACTGTCAACATATTATCGCAACAAGACTATGATGCATTTTTAACAAGTGTTTCGACTGTCAGCAGTCAATTAGCTTTTGATCGTGTTAATTTAGATAAAACAACATTTTTGTCTCATTACGGTCATTTAAGACCGGGAACCTATGACATATTATCGCCTCGATACGATGAAGAACCAGATTTATATTTTGATTGGCAGCAAACCTTAAAACCCTCAGAACAAGTAAAGCCTTTTTCATTAACCTTAATACAGATGAAATCGTTGAAAACGTTATTAATTAATCATGGCTTAAATCCCGATCCGGTTGAACTCTTCGATTTTATTCAAGCGGGTATTGAATTACGAGAACTAGCCAAATTTCATTTTACAAAAAATTTGTCAGATGTGCTGTCTTTGATTGGTGATTATGGAAAACAACATGGTATTAGTCGTGAAGATATGGCTTATTGTGATATTTCAGTCTTTAAAGACTTATATATTTCAAGTACTGATCCAAAACTAATGCTCAAGCATAGTATTGAACAAGGTAAGATAGGTCACGGGGAAGCTTTGTCTATTGCTTTACCACCATTAATACGCTTTCCTGAAGATGTATGGGCATTTGAATGGCCACTATCATCGCCTAACTTTATCACTCAAAAAAAAGTGACAGCATTAGTGGTCAACGGTGAAAATAGGGAATTGATTGCTGGGGCAGTCGTTTGCATTCCAAACGCAGATCCTGGCTTTGATTGGCTTTTTTCCTATCCAATAGCTGGTTTAATTACAGCATGGGGGGGGGTTAATTCACATATGGCTATACGTGCGAGCGAGTTAGGTTTACCTGCAGTAATAGGTGCAGGTGAATTATTATATAAACAATGGTCACAGGCGGAGCGGTTGCATATAGATTGCTCTGGCCGACGGGTAGAGATATTAGCATGAGTGGTTTAGTACTTGTGAAATGTAACTTATGAAGTTGATTGCTGTTAGTCAAAGAGTTGATATCGTCATAGGACGAAATGAACGCCGGGATGCCCTCGATCAACATTGGGTTCAATTATTGTTAAAAGCCGGCTTTCAAACTATTATTTTGCCTAATAACAAAGAATCCGTAGTGCTGTTAATGGAAAGTTTACCCATTTGTGGTGTCATTTTTACTGGTGGTAATGACTTAGTTGAATATGGTGGTAATGCGGCTGAAAGAGATGAGATGGAGTTAGCATTACTCATTTATGTACTCAACCACAAACTACCTGCATTAGGTGTTTGCCGAGGTATGCAGTTGTTCCAAGACTTTTGGGGCATCCCATTACAAAAAGTATCAAATCAGGTAACTCATCAGCAAACTATTAATATCAATGGAAAATTAGAAATAGTTAATAGTTTTCATCATTGGGGGAGTTTCCAATCTCATCTATTATTCGAAAATTTTGCGATTTCTGAAGAAGGCATAATTAAAGGTATAAAACATAAAAGTTCACCATTGCATGGAATTATGTGGCATCCCGAAAGAATCATTCCTTATCGAGCACAAGATATTAATTTAATTAAAGAGATATTCACTTAATGAAAGTCGTTATTTTAGCTGCCGGAGTTGGCTCGCGCTTAAAACATCACACAGAACATCATCCTAAAACCTTAGTGACTCTCAATGATAAACCTTTGCTGGAGTATCAATTAGCAGTATTTAAGCAGTTGGGTCTTCAAGATATTTCACTTGTTGCCGGATATTTAGCACCACAGTTTGATCGCTATCCTGTTAATATTTTTTTAAATAATGAATATCGCTCATCAAATATGGTGCATTCATTAATGTGCGCTCAATCATTAATGCAAGGAGATCAAGATTTAATTATTGCTTACGGCGATATAATATATCACGCTGATGTACTGAAAAAACTGATAGCAACCGAAGGTGATGTGGTTATTTCTGCAGATAAAGCGTGGTTAGAACTGTGGCAATTAAGAATGGATAATCCGTTAGCCGATGCTGAATCATTTAAGTACGATCCAGTTTGTAATTCAATTATTGAATTAGGAGAAAAAATAAATTCAATTGAAGACGCTCAAGCACAATATATTGGTTTAATTAAATTTAGCGCCTCAAGCTTCTCAAAAATTCGTCATGAGTATGATGAGTTAGGATTGTTAAGCACAAAAAATATGTATTTAACTGATTTTTTGCAACACTTTATTGATACAAAGATGTCTGTTGTCGCCAGTATTCATGACCGAGGGTGGCTTGAAGTTGACACTGTTGAAGATTTGCAATGTTATCAGAAAATGTTTAATGAAGAAAAATTTGACCTACTAGGTTTTTCTCCTAATAACGAGTAAACGTCAAATAGTAATGAACTTACCGACCGTGGCTCAATAGTAAAAATGTTCACTTTTATGGATAAAAGTGAATACCAAAAATTGAGCCCTTCGATTAAGGGGTTATTTAATACTATATCTTGAACATTAACTTTATTAAAAATCTGTATCGTCATAGACATGAGCAACATCATAACGACTAACGGCGATTCTAATCGCAGCTTGCTTACCACATGCGGTGATTTTATGTTTCTTGTTTTTTTCAATAAATACAAAGTCGCCGGCTTTAATTTGTACTTCCTTACCTTCAATTTCCCAAATCCATTCACCTTGAACAATAAACCACCATTCATTCCAGTCGGGATGGTAATGACGTCTATTGCCCTCACCTGGCAGTTGGCAAATCAATGTCGACGAATTAGACTCAGTATTTACTAATGTATGCGACCACGAACTATCAATTCCGTACTTTTCGATCAATGCAGGAATGTTAGTGACTGACTGATTAGCTAAATCAAAAAAGCTATTAGCTACACCATCAGACTTTAAAATATTTGGTACATCCGCATCACTTTTCATAATAAATTGGTTCCTGTTTCTTTGAAGCAGCAATTACCGCAGCCATTTCGAAATCTTCTTCATTGTCAATATCCAATGCAGCAGAGCCTTTGACAGGGTAATAACCTATCTTCGCATCACCGCCATAAACAGCACATTGCAAATCATTCATGTTTTGTCTAAACACTGAACAATCCCATAACATTATGGAAGATGCAAAAATTTGAACGGGTATTAACTCTTGCGAAGGAGGCATTGGTTTTCTTTCATTGAAATTAAGAGGCCTACCATTAAATAACCCTTCTATTTGTTCATTTTTAACAGTATGAACTGTTTTGCAGCCATCTTTTTTATACATCTCAATAACATTAATAATGTCTTTAGCAGTCGTAAAAGGAGATGTAGGGTTCACTTGAACCAGTACATCACAATCAATGTTATTCATAAAATCAAGCGAAAAGTCATCATTGGTCGCATCATTAGTCGATAAATGTTCAGGCCTTTTATAAAACTTAATCCCACTATCTATAGCCATAGACTCAAAAACATCACTTTCAGAGTTAATGTAAATATCACTAAACATTCCAGTTTCAACACAAGTTTGAGCAACCCACTGCGCCAATGTTTTTCCATAAAGTAATCGTAAATTTTTATGCTTAATTCTTTGACTACCTAGTCGACAAGGTATCATTGCTACAATTTTCAAAATAGTTCCTCAAATGATCTACTGCAGACTCCCCCATGGCATAAACTGCTTGTGCAGAATTCCCACCAATATGAGGAGTTGTAATTAAATTATAGATACTTAGTAAACTAAGATCAGTAGGTGGTTCTTTTTCGTCATATACATCGATTGCAGCACCTGCAATTTGATTGTTTAATAATGAACACTTAAGTGCATTATCATCAATCAATCCTCCTCGTGCCGTATTTAAAATGACAGTATGAGGCTGACATAAACGAAGGCTTTGCTCATCAATGATATGATGGGTTTCTGACGTCAATGGAGTATGCAGCGAAATTATATCTGATTGAGCAAGCAAACTCGATTTATCAAGCATAGTTAATTGATATTTTTCAATAAAATCTAAATCGTAGTCGATATCGTTAACTAAAATATTGCATTTAAAAGGAGCTAATAACCTAACAAGTTCTTTTCCAATATGACCTAGTCCGATAATACCTACGGTTGCACCATAAAGTGAAGCACCACCTTTTTTAAGCCACTGCCCCTCATTAAGTAAATTAGCACTAGTCCACAAATTGCGTTTTAACATCAACATAAAACCTAATGCCATTTCCGCTACAGAACCTTTATTTACTCCAGCAGTCCATAAAAGCTCAACATTATGTTTTTGACAAGCCGCTTTATCAACATTATCCAACCCGACACCATATTTTGCAACAGCCTCTAATTGAGGAAGTTTACTTAAAACATAATCATCAATAGGCTCTAAAGCTAGTATCATTCCTTGACAATCACTTGCAAACTCAATGAGTTGATCTCTCGTCATTTGTTTTCCCGTCGTATTAAATTTGTAATGAGGGAAAAACTCTTTTAAATATCCGACAAGTTCGTCATTAGCAGCAAACGCTTTGGAAGTAACGGCAATCTTCATTAAATGGATATCTCTTGTTTAAATACGTTAAGTGCTTTGATAACTTCGTCTTGAGTTAAATCATTAACCTTAATAGCATCAATAGCTTCTGTTGAAGGAATGATCATTGTTAAGTATTGGCCAATCCTTTTTTTATCATTTTTTAAGGCATTAATGATTTGGGTTTCATTCAACTCATTAAGCGTTGGTATCACACTTAAATAAGGCTTGAACAACGATTCAAACCAATTATTACAAGCATTGCTCGACACTAACCCACGATGGCAAGCGATAATATTAGCAAAAATCATACCGTATATAACAGCTACACCATGCGGTATTCTAAATTTTGAAGAAGACTCCAAAGCATGTCCAAAACAATGCCCGTAATTAAATAAATTACGTTTTCCCGTATCAAATTCATCCTGCCTAATATAAGACTGTTTCACACCTAAACTTTCTTCTATCGCTGGTAAAAAATCTTTGGTAATAAGAGCGTTTTTCATCGTAATTTTAATATACTCAAAATCTATCGTTTTTCTATCATCAAGCAGCATAAATTTAATAATTTCTCCACATCCACTGTGAATATCATCATCAGATAATGATGAAATAAATTTACTGCAAATATGAATTTGATGTGGTGGATAAAACGAACCTAGTATATTTTTGTATTGCTCAAAATTTAACGATGTTTTACTCCCTACGCAACTATCAGCTTGTGCAAGTAGAGTTGTGGGTATAAAGGTCCAATTAATGCCTCGATATAAAGTAGACGCTGCAAAACCTGAAATATCTTGAATGACTCCACCGCCAATGGAAACTAAATGTGTATTTTTTTTACTGTCTAATGCCATTAAGAATTTAAAAATAGACATGACGTATTCAATGTTTTTATTAACCTCTAAAGCATCCAACAATAAAACCCGATGACTATTACATTCACTAAATTGAGCTTCATAAGCATGATAGACATTCCGGTCAATAATAAAAATAGCTTGGGGGTCTTCAATGAGTTTACTAATGAATGTAAAATCAGACTCAAATGACACTTTATAGGGGTGAATGTTAGAGTGAATTGTTAATTCATTCATGCTGTAAAACCTCCATCAATAGTTATTGCTTGTCCTGTAATATAAGTATTTTCATCACTGAGTAAAAATGCAACTAATTGAGCAATTTCAATCGGCTCAGCTAATCGTCCACAGGGAATTTCCTGCTTAATATCGGCTAATTGCCCAACCGTTAGTGAGCTAGCCGTTAATTCAGTATTAGTAAAGCCAGGACAGACAGCATTAACTAAAATATTAAAGGGGGCTAATTCTCGTGACAGTGCTTTGGTTTGCCCGATAATACCGAATTTTGTGGCGCTATATAACGCACGTAATTCTTTAGAACGCTGCCCCCAAATAGAACTCACGTTGACAATTTTTCCAAAATTACTTAGCTTCATATGCTCAAGACAATGCTTGGTCATTGTTAACGGCGCTTCAAGATTAATTAAATTGATTAAGCGCATATCCTCATGAGTAATTTCGGTGGTTGGTTTTATTATATTAATTCCAGCATTATTTACTAATGCGTCAAACTTATGCTGTGTAGATTCAAAATAACGTTCAATGGAACTCATATCACTAAGATCTAACACTTGCCGAGTTGGTGCAATAACTTGCCAATCTGTTCCAAGCAATTGAGCAATGGCTTTACCTATACCGCGACTACCGCCAGTCACTAGTACTTTACGTTTATTTTGCATCATAAAACCCACTATGTTCGTAGATACGTTCTACCAAATCGAGCACTTTAAATGCATCTACGCTTGTTCCATGATTGATGTTTTTATCGTCTATAACCGCCTCAATAAACTCTTGTAACTCAAGCGCCCAACTATCATCATTTTCAAACCATGTTGTCGTTTCAGCTGGTTTTCCCATAGCAAAAGTGACATCTTCAAATTCTCGTTTTGCAACAACGAGTGTTTCAGGAGCATAACTTCTAGAGTCAGATAGGATACCATCTAAATTTATAAACCCATTTTCAAAACACATTTCCATCAAAAACTTGTGTCGCCACTGAGTAGCGCTAGAGTGTAATGTGGCAATGATTGAATCACCTTTCAACGTAACAAAAGCATTATCTTCAACTTCAACTTCCCAATATGAGGACGTCAACTCACTAGAGACAACATCAAAATTTTCTTGCGTTAAATAATGAAACAGATCTAACATATGGATGCCTTGATCCATTAAGATCCCACCTGCTGAATAGTTTTTATAATTGCGCCAGTTATCGTGATAATCGATACTGCCAGCTTTACCATACACCCCTCTTACCCATAATAATTTGCCCATGTCATTACTATCGATAATTTTCTTTGCCTGAATCACGCTGTAATGCAGCCGATGATTAAAACCATACTTTAATACGCTAGAACAATCATTTTCAGTATCAATAACTTGCTGTAATTCCGTTGTGTTTTGTGCAGGAGGTTTTTCGCAAAAAACATGTAATCCTTTTGCTAACGCTTTTTTGGTGTACTGCGCCGCAACATTATTAAACGCACATATAAAAATAGCGTCTATATTTTGGCTTAATAACTCGTCAAATGTTTCACAAAGGATAATGTTATCGCAAACTGAATCGACAGTATTAGGCTCAAAAATAGCGACTAATGTGGTTTGTGGATTTTCTAATACCGTTTTCGCTCTGATCTTACCCATTTTACCAAAGCCAGCAATTCCAATTTTTAACATGTTATCTCAATACATAAGTCGATTTATTTTCTAACTTCTCAGAAATGTAATAATTATAAATGACATGATCTAAAATCATATGAGCATCTTCAACTAGGCCATATTCCCCTTTATCGGTATTAATATGATAATTAATATCACTCAATGCTTTTAACTCTCCACCGTCAAATCCTGTTAAACCAATAACAGTTGCCCCTATCTCTCTCGCATAAACAGATGCTTTCACTATGTTTGGGCTATTGCCGCTACAAGATATAGCAATAAGCACATCTTTTGGTTTTAACTTATTTTTTAACTGGGCATAAAACACATTTTCATAACCAATATCATTAGAAATAGCGGTACAAACGGGCGTATTATCAGACAAGCTCTGAACATTAAAATTTCTAATATCCCTTAATTTCAATCCTACCGATAAATCATTCGCCATATGAGAGGCCGTTGCTGCACTACCGCCATTTCCCATAATATATAAAACAGCACCGTCATCATGGCATTGCTCTAATTTATCTATAATTTCATAAATTCTTGGAATATCGACATTTTGTAAAATGGAGACTAAGTTATCCAAATAACCTTTAACTACACAACTCATTTATTTTCTTCCTCTATAAGAATTAAAGTATTCTCTTAGTGCTTGCATAAACCAATTTAAATGATGCTCAAATTTGGAAATAGTTTCTTCAATTTCCGCTCAATTGGAAGCGCATGATTAATAGAAGAAATTATAATATTATGAACGGGTTCAATATCTGATTTTTCCGGTAAAACAACCGGAATATTTCTTAAACATTTAATATTAGATGCATTTCTGTCCATAATGTAAAGTGGCTGCTTCCTATCTCCAATAATATCTAATAATCGCTCACACAACGTACCTGCACCATAAATAACGTAATTAGTATCATTACTTGAAATGATGTCAAAAACATTAAAAAGCCACTGCTCATTAAAACGTATTTTTGTCATTTCATTTACAACAAGTCTTTTGTCAATGATATCTTGTGGTGAAAATATTATTTGCTGATAACAGTTCGATGATTGAAGTTTTTCATTAATAAGATCAGCCTGCTTAACCTTAAGACCGGACAATTTTTGTGAAATGGCATTAATTTCTGCATTTTCAATAAGGTAAGGAGTGACACTTAACGCTTTCTCGATTAGTTTCCCACAATTAATGAGTACAGGTGATATAAAATTATTTGGTGATAGATGTTTTTGTAATGATATTAATTCACACCAACCAATTAAAACAGCACTCATCATTGACGCACTACTATCCATTTTTAAATATTTTTCAACATGCTCACACCAAACATCTATTCGAGTACGAACCATAGTTTGGGTAAAGCTAGACATTGAACCAGCTCTTTTGTAATAGACGACACCTAAATTTTGAACAGTGACCACATCAATTTCTGTTGCTAAGAGCCTTAAATGAAGATCATAATCTTCGTGCCCTCCATTCACTCTTTCACTAATATCGAAAAATCCAATCTTATTCAGTTCCTTAAGAGGATATAAAAAGCAATGGATAGGCGCCAAATTTACAATCAATATAGATTCAGTTGGTTTACCAAATTGAGGAAAACATTTAATTTGGCTTTTTGTTTGCTCATCCTCTTCAATATAACCAATAATACTTATCGAGTTCGCTTTGCTAGAAACACTATTTATTTGTTTTTGAATACAATCAGGGAGTAAAACATCGTCAGCATCTAGAAATTTTACCCATTCGCCAGAAGCCACAGATAATCCTGTATTTCTTGCTTGAGCTAATCCTCTATTATCTTGATGAATGAGTTTTATTCTAAGCTTTTTTTCAAGTTCAGGAATAAAAACTAATTCAGTAGATCCATCATCAATAACAACTACTTCAATATTTTGATACTCTTGTTTTACCACAGAATCTAATGCACGCAGTAAAAAAAGTTGTTGGTTGTAACAAGGAACAATAATAGATACGAGCGGTGAATAAGTCATACTAGATAATCCTCAATAAATAATATTTCATTGCCGTATTGTTTTAATTTTTCAAGTAGTAACTGCTTTCTTCCAATAACCGAAACAACAATGAGACCTTCAAATGAATTAAGGCTATTTACATTATTAATTTTCACATTGCTGAGTAATTGACCATGTAAGCTTGAACTGATATCTACAATGTATTCACAATTATCTTTGATATGCGGCAAGATAAACTCAGCTCCACTGCCCGCTCCATACACAACAATTGAGTTACTTTGCTTTAGTTTGTTAATGAATGTAAGAAAGGTATAAACTGATGATTGAATATTTTTGTATGGAGCTTCCTGAAGCTGTTCTTTATTTTCTGTGGATAACAAATCAGAAAATGATACTGAGCTTTGTTCAGTGATATTCAGATCAGGATATTGATTCTTAATTGAGGATATAAAGCTTTTTGGTAAAGACTGCAAATAATTGACAAGATTTTTTAAGTCCGCCTCACATTTAATTGGTGTTTTTTTGATCCACTCAACATCTCTCACCCTATCAAAAACAGCTCGATGAATAACTTCAATACACTCGAGTTTCGTATTACTTTCAACGACTGGAACGTTTTTTTCGTCAATGTATAATACACTGCCTATAGGCTCTCCTAGACAAAATTCAATCAAAGGACGATAACTAATAAACACGTCCAAAAATGATGTGAATTTAGTAGCATCTATATAACCTATTATGTTCGGGTTACGCTGCTTCTCTACTGAACATAATAAATGAATATTTTTTATTGTTGGATATGTCTGATTCAGTTTATTAAATATTTGGCCACGCCAGCCAACATCAATGAGCGAAAATGTTGACTCATTGAGATCTGGCAAACTGTTTGTCATGTAAACTTTTAATGCATCTCGCCTTTCTCTGATACTCACTAAAAAGTTTTCACATAGCACTTTATCATATAATATCTGTTTAATGATATCATCGTTGAACAGTGAATTTTTACTCAGTATTATTCGATTTAGAAAGTTATCAAATACTTTACTAAATTTAGTATTGCTAAGACCAAAAACAGTCACCAGCCCCCAAACACCTTCTGCTTTATGCTCAGTTGATAAGAAATCGATAATAGAGCGATCCATGCTTTCGGTTATTAACTGATTAGATAGTGCTCTGTTTACATATAAATAATGCACTTCTTTACTTGAAATAGATTCAGCTATTTTATGCATTAAATAACCGTCTCTTCCCAAAAATACTAATTGATTTGAAGGTGTTTTAATATCCACTTCTTGAATGAAATTTACTAACACAGGTGCAAGGTAGTTATAGCCGAAATCGTAGAGTGTTCTATATTCGGCTATTGATAATGTTGGAAAAAATAAAATAGCATCAAGCTGATATTCTTGAGCCATAATTACATCTGAATACCGATTATCACCAATATGCAAAAATTGCTTCGGGTCTTTTTGTAATGCCTCAGTTATTTTCTTAAAAAGATTACCAGTGTATTTATTGACTTTTTCTACGCAAGACAGGTAGCAGTTTGACAATGAAACATCTAAAGATAATTTAGATAGAAAAACTTCAAAAGCACGATGTTCATATACTGTATCACTTACTATAATGATATGTTTATCAACAATTTTTAAGCGTTTAAATACGTTATGAACACCAACATGAAGTACCAAATTATCACTTTCAATATTGATCAATCGTTTGCAGAACTTTATGACTAGTTCATCTATATTACTGAGTTTAAGTTTCTCAAATACATTACGGTAAATATCAAAAATGTTCGTTTCTTTATCACTTAAGACATCTTGAGCTACTTGTCTCAATTGTGTTTCACTTTCATCTTTAAGTAATAAAAAATTATTACAATCAATTGACGGTCCAAGAACCTCTTTAACGCACTCTATAATTATGTCTACCTCAGGTTTTTTTCGCCACACTAAGGTATCAAAAAAGTCAAAAGAAACAACCGACCATGAGCTGAGTTGTTGCTGAAATATTTCATCAAGTGTTGCGATCGATAGTTCTTTTTCAATAGTCATTTTAAATTTCTTTGTTGAAAATTAAATCCAATGAAACAGGTGTGCCAAAGGTCACATCTTGATTGATTATGCTCCCCAATATGTCCTCATAGTACTGAGGCGCTAAACCCAAGCCCGGACGAATGCACCGCATATTATCTTTGGTGATTACATCACCCTTTTTAAGGGCCGCTACAAAATACAACGACCTTCTATATTTCACATTTTCACGTTCATTGTCTGTCAGTTCGTAACTTACCCTGCCAAGAGCGTGCCAAGCTTGATTAGTATCGTGACATAATTGAGATAGCTGCACAGGTTCAATAGAAAATTCGCTGTCGGGGCCTTTATCAGACTTTGATAGAATAAAGTGTTTTTCAATAACACTTGCTCCTAAAGCCACTGCGGTAATGGCTGCAATATTACTCAAAGTATGATCAGACAATCCACCAATCACACAATGCTGATTAATGATGTCGGTCATCGTCAATAAATTGGCTTGTTTAATGGGCGCGGGGTAGCTGCTAATACAATGCAATACCACTAATTCTTTGCAGCCTGCTTGCTTAACAGTCTCGATTGCAGTTTGAATTTCTAGCTCATTAGCCATACCCGTCGACATGATTATGGGCTTGCCAGTTGCTGCAATATGGCGAATTAAAGGGATATCAGTGATTTCAAATGATGCTATTTTATAGGCGGGAGTATTAAGGCTTTCTAATAGATCGACAGCTGTTTCATCAAAAGGAGTTGAAAACAGGGTGATGTCAATTTCTTTAGCATAACGAAATAACTCTTCATGCCACTCATATGGCGTGTGTGCCCATTCGTACAAATCATAGAGCTTATAA
>Ga0209292_1001824_pt1 | contig 25497 bp, 21 predicted proteins | sample GOMGulsemesocosm_2_FD_184634 | JGI IMG/M metagenome (GOLD analysis project Ga0209292, IMG submission 184634) | Methane-oxidizing microbial communities from mesocosms in the Gulf of Mexico - GOM9C Gulf of Mexico (SPAdes) (version 2) | ecosystem: Environmental > Aquatic > Marine > Cold seeps... | reverse complement strand
GAACAACCTGTCCTTCTGGCTGTACATCGCCGGTGTTTCCCTTGGTGTGGCATCGCTGCTGTCACCTGGTGGCAACAACCAACTTGGTTCCGGTGTTGGTTGGGTTCTGTACCCGCCACTGTCCACCTCTGAGGGCGGTTATTCCATGGACCTCGCGATTTTCGCGGTTCACGTCTCTGGTGCTTCTTCCATCCTTGGTGCGATCAACATGATCACAACCTTCCTCAACATGCGTGCCCCTGGCATGACAATGTTCAAGGTTCCACTGTTTGCATGGTCTATCTTCATCACCGCTTGGTTGATCCTTTTGTCCCTGCCAGTTCTGGCCGGTGCAATCACCATGCTGCTAATGGACCGTAACTTCGGCACATCCTTCTTCCAACCTGGCGGCGGCGGCGACCCTATCCTGTACCAACACATCCTTTGGTTCTTTGGGCACCCAGAAGTTTACATCATCATCCTGCCTGGCTTTGGTATCATCAGCCACGTGATTGCGACGTTTGCACGCAAACCCGTGTTTGGTTATCTGCCAATGGTTTGGGCGCTGATCGCGATTGGGGTTCTGGGCTTTGTTGTGTGGGCGCACCACATGTACACAGTTGGTATGTCCCTGTCGCAGCAGTCCTACTTTATGATGGCCACCATGGTGATCGCGGTACCAACCGGCGTTAAGATCTTCTCATGGATCGCGACCATGTGGGGCGGCTCGATTGAGTTCAAAACACCTATGCTTTGGGCTTTTGGTTTCCTCTTCCTGTTCACCGTTGGTGGTGTAACCGGTGTGGTTCTGTCCCAAGCGGGCATCGACCGTATCTATCACGACACATATTATGTGGTTGCACACTTCCACTATGTTATGTCGCTGGGTGCGATCTTCTGTATCTTCGCAGGCATCTACTTCTACTTCGGTAAAATGTCCGGCAAACAATACCCCGAATGGGCAGGTAAACTGCACTTCTGGATGATGTTTATCGGGGCCAACCTGACCTTCTTCCCACAACACTTCTTGGGTCGTCAGGGCATGCCACGTCGTTATATCGATTATCCTGAAGCTTTTGCTTACTGGAACGAGATCTCCTCTTATGGTGCATATCTTTCCTTCGCATCTTTCATCTTCTTCATCGGCGTGATGGCCTACTCCCTGATCTGGGGCAAGAAAGAGAGCCGTGCGAACTATTGGAACGAATATGCTGATACGCTGGAATGGACACTCCCATCCCCGCCACCAGAGCACACATTCGAGACCCTTCCAAAGCAGGAAGAATGGGATCGCAGTCACTCCCATTGATTGGGGCACACTGATCTGAGGGAAGCCACAGATGCCATATGAATGGTCTGATATGAATACAGGGGCTCCGGTTAATTCCGGGGCCCCTTTTCACGCGCATATAGAACGTGGCGCATCCCTGCGCCTTACCGCTTGGCCCTATCGTTCGCTGAAGAAGAAAGATTTCGTGCGCTTCATGGGAGCGACCTGCATGTTACTGTTGCTGCCACTGCTGGCTTTGCTGGGCAAAAACCCACTCTGGGTGATGCTGCCGTTCCTGCTTGGCACAATCGCCCTGATCTGGTGGTTTATCGAGCGCAACTACCGTGACGGCACCCTAACCGAAGTCCTGGAAATCACCCCAGACATAGCCACCCTCACCCGCCGCGAACCCGGCGGTGCCACGCAGGCATGGCAGAGCAACCCCTACTGGATCATCGTCACCCTGCACAAATCAGGCGGCCCCGTCCCGCAATACCTAACCCTACGCGGGGATGGCGAACGTGAGGTGGAGTTGGGGGTATTTTTGACGGCAGAGGAGAGAGTTAAATTGGCGCGGGAATTGAAGTTGCTACTAGACAGATGTTAGTTGCGGCCAAATTCCCAACCTATACACCATTTCGAGAAAATATCATTGAGCGACGTCCCTTTTGATGAAGCGGCCGCGAAGGAAATTTAGGTTGCCACGTCTCTATTAGGAACAAAGCGGCAGTACTGGCCGCATGCACCGATAAGCGAGCAATCCTAGCATCTATTCGTGCAAACCCTTTCTCTCGACCGTGAGCATCCCCACCATGTGTTCGCAAAGCGCCGACCCCACCAATGACCGTCGTCAACCCGGAAAGGATTTGGCGAACATCATTTAAAATCAAGGGATTTATGTCTGGCTTGTTAGGCGACAATCCTAGTGGTGTTTTTACTGCATTGTATAGGCCTTGGATATCCTTTTTGGGAGGCAGCGGTTGCTCAAGTTCAATAAGGATTGAGCGACAAACACTCTCAAAGGTGCTACAGGCCGCTGTAACAGCGTTTTCAGGATCAATCTCGATGCTTGCCAAAGCTCGCTCTAAATCTCGGCTCACTGTATCGAAATCGATTACCTCCGACAGTCCCGCAAGTTCAGAAAGAACTGGGGTGCCTTTGCCCGCTTCCAGCAAACGCATCCGAACACCTTGCTGTTGAACTTCGACACCATCAAAACGCAATGCTTGATTAAGATGGTTGAGAACAACCACATGACGCTCAGGTTCATGAATGAAGTCGCGAGGGTCAACGGACTTCTCAATAATTTTTGTAAGCAATTTCTCAGACTCGCTATCATTGTTTAGACCAATCAAGCAAGCAACCAATGCTGGGACACGAGAACCTTCCAAAAGGAAGTATACGTTGCATTCACGCATGAATTTTTCTAACTTTGCGCCACTTCGGTAAATGCCAATTGATGGTTCAGGATCATTGCCTCCACCTCCGCTGATAATTTCAGCTAGGGTGTCAATGCTTTGAGGAGAAAGAGGAAATGGCATCAATTGTCGCCTGATTTTGAAATGCGTTTAGATGTCTAATTCAGCAACACAATCCCCTACTCAATGTGCCCGGTCAATCCACACCGGAACAAAAAACAAAAAACCCGCCAGATCACTGACGGGTTTTAACTTTTTAGAATGTAGAACGCGGCTTAACCTAGGCGCGCTTTTACCATCGGGCCAACGGCGCCGAAATCCATTTGGCCGGTGTATTTGCCCTTCAGGATAGCCATGACCTTGCCCATGTCGCGGATCGATTCTGCACCGACTTCTGCGATGGCAGCGTCGACCGCAGCGCCAGCTTCATCTGCATCCAATTGCTTTGGCAAGAACACTTCAATCATCGTGATCTCTTCGCGTTCTTTCTCAGCTAGCTCAAGACGCCCGCCTTCTTCATAAGCCCGCGCGCTTTCTTGGCGTTGTTTGACCATCTTGCCAAGAATAGCAAGGATATCGCCATCAGTGACGGTTTCTTCCTCACCCTGACCACGCAGAGCAATCTCACGATCTTTGATCGCAGCATTGATCAGACGCAGCGTCGACAGACGAAGGGCATCCTTGCTTTTCATCGCTTCTTTCAAAGCGGTATTAATCCGGTTGCGCATCTATTTAGTATCCTCATCCCTAAGGGGCACGTTACTCGCGTGCAGATTTGCGAACCCGAAACTTACAGAAACTCACGTTCCGTTACAACCATGTTACAGCTTTCGCGACTTCTCGTGGTTCTTTGGTCAAATATCCAAACAGAAAAGCGCATTCTACAGCGCCGCAGCCCTTGACCCGACACCGCCCCGGCCCTAGGTTCCGGCGAGTTTGAGCTGGAGAGTCGCCCATGTCCGCCGGAACCCCCGTACCTGCACACCCTGTTACTGCACCTGTCAAAGCCACCGCCTGTCTGGCGCTAGCAGATGGCACATTATTTTACGGCCACGGCTTTGGTGCCACTGGTGAATGTGTTGCAGAGCTTTGTTTCAACACCGCCATGACTGGCTATCAAGAAATCATGACCGACCCCTCCTACGCGGGCCAAATCGTGACATTCACCTTCCCCCATATCGGCAACACCGGTGTAACGCCTGAAGACGACGAAACCGCTGATCCCGTCGCCGCTGGCATGGTGGTTAAATGGGACCCAACACAGTCTTCCAACTGGCGTGCAGAGGCCGAGTTGACCGAGTGGCTCAAATCCCGCGGCCGCATCGGCATCGGAGGCCTTGATACACGTCGCTTGACCCGTGCGATCCGCCAACAGGGCGCACCACATGCGGCCCTCGCCCACGATCCAGAAGGCAATTTTGACACTGAGGCACTGGTTGCGGCCGCCAAAGCCTTTTCCGGACTTGAGGGGCTGGATCTCGCCAAAGAGGTGACCTGTGCGCAAAGCTATAGCTGGGATGAACAGCGTTGGGCTTGGCCCGAAGGCTTCACCCGCCAGACTGAAGCAAAACACAAAGTAGTGGCACTGGATTACGGTGCGAAACGCAACATCCTGCGCTGCCTCGCCTCTGCTGGTTGTGACGTCACAGTTCTGCCAGCAACCGCGACCGCAACCGAGGTCCTCGCCCATAAGCCTGACGGTGTTTTCCTGTCAAATGGCCCCGGTGATCCCGCTGCAACCGGCGAATACGCTGTGCCGATGATCCGCGAAATCCTTGATACAACCGATCTACCTGTTTTCGGAATTTGCCTCGGACATCAGATGCTTGCCCTCGCACTTGGCGGTAAGACCATCAAGATGAATCACGGCCACCACGGCGCGAACCACCCGGTGAAAGATCTGGATACTGGCAAAGTTGAGATCACCTCAATGAACCACGGTTTCGCTGTCGACAGCCAGACCCTACCAAAGGGTGTGATTGAAACTCACGTGTCACTGTTTGACGCTTCAAACTGTGGTATCCGCATGGAAAACCGTCCCGTTTATTCAGTGCAATACCACCCCGAAGCCAGCCCTGGCCCTATGGATTCAATGCATCTGTTTGAACGTTTTGCAGAGGCTATGGCCGCTCGCGCCTAAGTTTTCCACTGCGGAACTCGTGACGATCAAGATATAGATTTCCATCCACAGCCCTGCATTCTGGCTCTGGATGGAATCTGTGAGAACCAAAAACTACGCCTGTTAACACCCAATTAACCAATATCCTTCATCTGTGGAGTGAAGGAACTGCGTAGACATGTATTCAACCGTCATTAAATTCACCCAAAGAGGTGAAGATATTCCACAGCAGCAACCAAACAGCGTTGTTTCCTTTCGTCAAATCGATATCCCTGACAGGAGTCCCCTTCAACTTGTTCAACCTATCGTGCAGCCGCTTGAACAGATCCTGAGGAACCAGAACAGCGTAGATCCACGCCGGCTGCTAGATGCCATCGCTATGCAGGCCCGCCAAGATTGCAGCCTCGGCGATGTTCTGCTTGCCCGGGGTTGGATCCGTCAGAGCGATCTTTTCTCAGCTGAAGAAATCCGCTGGAATTGCCAGCACATTGATCCCACCACATTACCACCAGATCCCCGACTTGTCGCGGAACTTGGCTCAGAATTCTGCCTTAGCCACGGGGTATTACCTTGGCGCCGTCTGGGTGCGAAGGTTGTCCTTTTGACGTGCCAACCCGAAAAACTCCACACCGCCAAACAGCTTCTTCCGCAGAATTTCCCAGAAGTATCAATGGCGTTATGCTCTCGCCCCCGGATGATGGACGCATTGCTCGACCTCAATCAGAGCGCCCTCATGACGTCAGCAGAAACCTGTGTTCCCGAAGATGAAAGCTGTCGTCGATGGGAAAATGGGCTGTTGGGCTGGCGGGCCACTTTTGCTGTAGCAGCCTTCATATCAGCGGCATTCGCCGTCCCAAACCTCATACTCACGGCGCTATTTCTCTGGGCCATCATCACCTTAACCGCCTTCACAGGTCTTAAAATCGCGGCCACCTATGCGCAGCACAAATATCACAAAGCAGAAGCGATGCGTGACCCGCTAGAGGTCCGAAAAGCCCTGCCCGCCCGTCTGCCTCGTGTCTCAATACTTGTTCCCTTGTTTCGAGAAAATGAGATCACGGCCCGCCTAGTACAACGCCTGTCGCTCCTTCAGTACCCTCGCGAGTTGTTGGAAATCTGCCTAGTGGCTGAAGCCGATGACATAATCACACGCAACGCAATCACCGCTGCCGATCTGCCCGCTTGGATCCGGCCGGTTGTAGTGCCCGCCGGGCAGTTACGCACCAAACCCCGTGCTTTGAATTTCGCCATGGATTTCTGCACCGGTTCCATCATTGGTGTCTATGATGCCGAAGATGAACCCGATCCAGATCAGATCCACAAGATCGTGCGCAGCTTCCATGAACGCGGCCCTGAAGTCGTTTGTTTACAAGGTGTTCTCGATTATTATAACGCCCGGACAAACTGGCTCTCCCGCTGTTTCACCATTGAATATGCCACTTGGTTTCGCGTGGTATTGCCGGGCATTATGCGGCTTGGCTTTGCCATTCCCCTTGGGGGAACAACCCTATTTTTCCGGCGCGCTGCCCTTGAAAAACTTGGTCGCTGGGATGCGCATAACGTCACAGAGGATGCCGATCTGGGCATTCGCTTGGCCCGGCACGGATACCGCGCTGAGATCATCGAAACCGTCACCCGCGAAGAAGCAAACTGCCGGGTTATTCCCTGGATCAAGCAACGTTCTCGTTGGCTCAAGGGGTTCGCCGCAACCTGGGCTGTACATATGCGCAACCCGCGCCTGCTCTGGCGGCAACTCGGCCCGCGTAAATTTCTGGGCTTTCAGATCATGTTCTTCTGCACCCTCAGCCAGTTTGTCCTCGCACCGATACTCTGGTCATTCTGGTTGGTCCCATTAGGCGTTCCACATCCGCTGAATGCAATTTTGCCCGATGCTCTGTTCTTCGGCATCGCAACATTATTTCTGCTGACCGAAGCTTTGACTATGGCAGTCGCGGTATTTGCGGTTTCGTCCAAAGAACATCGTTTTTTGCGCTGGTGGATACCGACCTTACCGCTCTATTTTCCGCTGGGTGCCTTGGCATCATACAAAGGCCTGTGGGAACTCGCGGTATCCCCATTCTATTGGGATAAAACCAGCCACGGACATTTTTCACCCTCTGAGAGCCAAGCGGACAAGACGTAATTAGGCGGTGGTGTCGGTTTCGGCATTCAAACGCAGACGGGTTTCAAACGCTTTGGAAATATGGGCCTTCAACGCCGCCGCAGCCGCTTCAGAATCTCGCGCTTCAATTGCACGTACCACGATGTCATGTTCCTCTAACGCAGCCTGGTCCCGCCCCTCTGCCGCCAAAGATGTCGTCGCCAAAAGCGCCATGGATCGGTGTACAAGATCCAGCTGTTGCACCAAATAGCGGTTGCGAGAGGCCTTGTGAATCTGATGGTGGAACCGTCGGTTGGCCCGCGAAAGCGCATCGGGATCACCCAGACGCGCACGATCTTCTTCAACCATCTGGCGTAAAACGCGAATTTCCTCATCCGCAGCCTGACGCGCTGCAAGCCCTGCCGCGAGGCCTTCAAGTTCTGCCCGCACAACATATAATTCGGCAAGTTGGTTGTGATCCAATGATGCAACAATCAGGCTACGCCCGTCGCGCATCAGTAGTGATTGCGTTTCAAGCCTTTGTAATGCCTCACGAATAGGTGTGCGGGACATCTCAAACCGTTTTGCCAACTCGCTTTCTACAAGCCGATCCCCAGGGCGATAGACCCCGTGGTCAATCGCTTCCAGAAGCTGGGCATAGGCATCTCGGTTCGGGCTGAGCGCGTCGGTCATGGGATCTCTCATTGCAACAATTGCGCGACAGTACCGCCACAACTCAACAGGAACAAGCCCACCATTGAAAGGGATAATCATCATTGCGGCGCAGGACTAAAACAAAGTAAACCTGCAAAGTAACAGGACGGATTGCACATGCCCCAAAGCGCATCACATCGCGAAGACTTCAGTCATGTCACCCATTGGGTGTTTGACCTCGACAACACGCTTTATCCTCCTGAAGCTGCACTTTTTGACCAGATTGAGGTCCGTATGACCGCTTGGGTGATGGAAACCTTAAAGGTTTCGCAGGCCGAGGCCGACCATCTGCGCCGCCATTATTGGGCCACCTATGGCACTACTTTGGCTGGTTTAATGCGCGAACATGACATTGATCCTGCCCCTTATCTGCATGCGGTTCATGACATCTCATTTGATCATATGCGGGTCGACCATGATCTTGTCAGCCACATCAAATCCCTGCCCGGACGACGCATAGTTTACACCAATGGGTCTGAACCCTATGCTCGAAATGTCCTGAAGGCACGCGGTCTACATGATTGTTTTGATGCGGTTTATGGCGTTGAACATGCCAATTTTCACCCCAAACCTGAACGACAAGCCTTTGATCTGGTTTTTGCGCGTGACGGCGTGGATTGCAGTCGCGGCGCGATGTTTGAAGACGACGCTCGCAACCTTGCGGCCCCTCATGATCTTGGGATGCGTTGTGTGCATGTGGCTCCCAAACGCGCACTTGGCGATCACATTCATCACCACACTGATGACCTGACAGCTTTTCTGTCGCACCTCACCGCTTAGGGCTTTCGCCCACCCAATCACAGGCGTAGGATTCTTCCATGTCCAGAACTCAGACCGATATTCTCATCTCTGGCGGCGGGATCGCCGGGATGTGCGCCGCAGCCGCTTTTGGCAGCAAAGGGTATTCCGTTATCTGCGTGGACCCCATGTCCGATAACGCTGCCTCAAAACCCGACCTGCGCACGACCGCCTTCCTGCAGCCCTCACAAGCCTTGCTGGAATCTGCAGGCCTGTGGGAGGGGCTCGGCCCGATCGCAGCCCCCTTGCAAGTCATGCGCATTGTCGATGCTGGCGGCGAAAACCCTGAGCCACGTGTCGTGAAGGACTTTGACGCCTCCGACCTGTCTGACGCACCTTTTGGTTGGAATTTCACCAATATGGCGATCCGCAACGTGGCTCTTGCCCGTCTGAAATCCCTGCCCAATGTTGATTTCCGCGCAGGCACTTCCACGCAACGGATAACCACGCGTGAAAGCGAGGCCTTGGTTGCGCTTTCGGATGGTTCGAAAATCTCGGCGAAACTCCTGATTGGGGCGGATGGCCGCCATTCACCCACCCGCGATGCCGTGGATATTCAGGTTAAAACAACACGCTACGGTCAAAAAGCTGTGGTTTTCTGCGTCAGCCATGATGCGCCTCATAACAATGTTTCAACCGAGGTTCATCGCTCTGGTGGACCCTTTACGTTGGTGCCCCTGCCGGACCACGAAGGCAAGCATATGTCCGCCATTGTCTGGATGGACCATGGCCCTGACTGTGTTGCACGTATGAAACTGTCGGACACCGATTTTGCGATAGCTGCGACTGAACGTTCCGCTGGGATCAATGGCCTGCTGACCGTTGAAGGTCCGCGCGCGATCTGGCCGATCATCAGCCAAATCGCAGAACGCCTGACGTTTGAACGTACCGCCCTGATTGCCGAAGCCGCCCATGTGGTGCCACCCATCGGCGCGCAAGGTTTAAATATGAGCTTGGGTGATTTGCGCGTGTTATTGGACATGGCCGAAAAACACCCGCTGGGCAGTCGCGAAATGCTTGATGCCTATGAGAAGGCCCGGCATCCAGAAGTGCGCTTGCGTGTGACTGGCATTGATCTACTCAACCGCGCTAGCATGGCTGGGGCGCAAGGGTTGCGTGATTTACGGGCTGGAATGTTGAACGCGTTTTATGCGGTTGGACCCGTGCGCAAAACGTTGATGAAAGCCGGTTTGGGGATAAAATAAAGGGGGCCAGCCCCCGTCCCTACGGGACTCCCCCGGGATATTTTCAGAACCAAAATATGAGGCGGCCCAATTTCTTGAGCCGCCTTTATTATTTAGCCGAAAACCTGATCGAGTGCGTCTTCAAGCCGGGCAACTGAAGCATCGACGTCATAAAGCTTATCGAGACCGAACAGGCCAAGGCGGAAACTTTTATAATCGGGGCCTTCCTCGACCATCAGAGGCACACCGGCGGCAATTTGCATGCCAAGAGCAGCGAAGGCTTTGCCCATCTGCACATCAGGGTTGTCGGTATAGCTGACCACAACGCCTGGCGCACCGAAACCTTCAGAAGCGACAGATTTGATGCCGCGTTTTGCCAAAGCGTCGCGCACGCGATTGCCTTGTTCCCATTGTGCTTTTTGCAGTTTTTCAAAACCATATTCACGGGTTTCAATCATGGTATCGCGAAAAGCTTTCAACGCATCCGTTGGCAGGGTCGCATGATAAGCGTGACCACCCGCCTCATAGGCTTCCATGATGGTCAGCCACTTGCCCAGATCGACAGCAAAACTTGTCGATTGGGTCGCCTTGACTACATCGTACGCACGGTCGTTCATCATCACAAGGCCTGCAGATGGTGATGCAGACCAGCCTTTTTGTGGCGCGGAAATCAACACATCAACGCCGCAGGATTTCATATCAACCCAAGCACAACCCGAGGCGATACAGTCCAAAACGAACAGGCCACCATGTTCGTGCATCGCCGCGGACACGGCTTTTAGGTAGTCATCCGGCAGGATCATGCCAGAGGCGGTTTCAACATGTGGGGCGAAAAGCACGTCTGGTTTTTCTTCGCGGATCTTCGCGACAACCTCATTCACCGGGCAAGGCGCAAAAGGTGCATCCACGGCATTACCGGAACGCCGTGCCATCATCACAGTTTCTGAGGAAGGGATCGCACCCATCTCAAAAATCTGGCTCCAACGGTAGCTGAAAAAACCGTTGCGAATAACCATTGCTGATTTGCCTGTCGTCAACTGGCGCGCGACCGCTTCCATGGCATAAGTGCCACCGCCGGGCACAAGCGCCACGTGATCTGCATTATATACATCCTTAAGAATGGATGAAATATCGCGCATAACCCCCTGAAAGGATGCTGACATATGGTTAAGTGAACGATCCGTAAAGACCACGGAAAATTCCAGCATACCATCAGGGTCGATATCATTAAGCAAAGCGGGCATTGTGGCCTCCTGTTTGGGTTTTCCCATTGATGGACTGAAACTAACGCTAGGAAAAGGCCCAAGCTCAAGAAAGATTATCCAAGCGGGCCAGATAATCGTTCTTCAGAGAGCAGGACATTCGCTTCGATATTGCCCACCCCAGGAAGGGTCATCATACGACGGCGTAGGACGCGTTCGAAATCGGCGATGTCACGTGCCACGACGCGCACACGATAATCATACAAGCCCAACACATGCTGCACCGATTGCACTTCGGGGATTGCGGTGATTGCGCGTTCAAAGTCGTCAAGGCTAACACGCCCCTTCGTTGCCAATTTAATGCCCAAAAACACCGTCACCCCAAAGCCAAGCGCCTCCGCATTGAGCTGTAGCTTCCGCCCCGCCAATATACCTTCCTCTTCCAGCCGTTTCACCCGACGCCAAGTTGCCGGTTGTGACAACCCTAGCCGCCGCCCAATCGCACCTGCTGCAAGGGTCGCATCCTGTGAAAGAGCACGTAAGATTGCAAAATCCATATCATCCGGAGCGAAGCTCATAATGGTAACCCCCGGCTGGTTTTGATCTCCGCGATATGCATCAAGGCCTCAATATCCGCGATATGTGGCAGGATCAGGATCTTTGTCCGGTACAGCTGTTGATAGTGCTTCATATCACGCGCCAGTACCGATAAACGCACATCCACCTGCCCCAGAAAAGTTTGCAACTCAATGACTTCGGGTATCTTTCGGGCCTGTGCCGTGAACTCATCAAAGGCCCGAGCTTCAGTTTTATCAAGAGTCACCCTCAAGGAAACCTCGACCTCATACCCAAGGGCGGCCCAATTTATCACCGCCCTTTGGCCCTGATAAATTCCACTCTCACGCAGCTTTTCCAAACGTCGTGCACAAGTCGCCGGCGTCATCCCAACACGTTCCGCCAACTCAGCATTGATCAGCGTCGGTTCAGCTTGCAATTGACGTAAAATACGCCGGTCCATGTCATCCATCTGTCACCCTTCGCTCCAGTCACCACATAAATATCGCTAATCTGCGTCACCCCAGCGGCCAAGCAGAGGATTTTGCCACCCTCATAGGCACCATGGAGAATGAAATAGTTACAAATTGACCATCTCGCGAATGATTTAGTCGGAAATTATATTTATAATGTGAATTTTGCAATTCAATTTTCCACCTCTCCCCTGTATCCCTTCCTCAGAACTTAACAGAAGGACCGCCACCATGCGCGTTTACTATGATCGCGATTGCGATGTTAACCTGATCAAAGAAGCCAAAGTTGCAATCCTTGGCTATGGCTCCCAAGGCCACGCCCACGCGCTGAACCTGCGTGATTCCGGTGCGAAGAACCTTGTTGTTGCGCTGCGCGAAGGCTCTGCCTCTGCTGCGAAAGCTGAAGCTGAAGGTCTGAAAGTTATGGGCATCGCTGAGGCAGCTGCATGGTGTGACGTAATCATGTTCACAATGCCCGACGAGCTTCAGGCAGAAACATACAAAAAATACGTACACGACAACATCAAGCCAGGTGCAGCAATCGCATTCGCCCACGGCCTGAACGTACACTTCGGCCTGATCGAGCCTAAAGAAGGCATCGACGTGATCATGATGGCGCCAAAAGGCCCAGGTCACACAGTGCGCGGCGAATACACCAAAGGCGGCGGCGTTCCTTGCCTCGTAGCTGTTGACAAAGACGCATCCGGCAAAGCGCTGGAAGTTGGCCTGTCATATTGTTCCGCAATCGGTGGCGGTCGTTCCGGCATCATCGAAACCAACTTCCGCGAAGAATGCGAAACTGACCTGTTTGGTGAGCAAGCTGTTCTGTGTGGCGGTATCGTTGAGCTGATCCGCATGGGCTTTGAAACCCTTGTTGAAGCTGGTTATGCGCCTGAAATGGCTTACTTTGAGTGTCTGCACGAGACAAAGCTCATCGTTGACCTGATCTATGAAGGCGGCATCGCCAACATGGATTACTCCATCTCTAACACCGCAGAATACGGCCAATACGTCACCGGTCCACGCATCCTGCCATACGAAGCAACCAAGAAAGCCATGAAAGAATCTCTGCAAGACATCCAGTCTGGCAAATTCGTTCGTGACTTCATGCTGGAAAACGCTGTTGGTCAACCAACAATCAAAGCGTCCCGTCGTGCAAACGACGAACACCAGATCGAAGTTGTTGGCAAGAAATTGCGCGACATGATGCCTTGGATCTCTGCAGGCAAAATGGTCGATAAAGCGAAGAACTAATTGCTTTTCACTATGATTTTAAAAGGGGTGCCTTCGGGTGCCCCTTTTTTCTTGAAAACACGCTGACACATGCGCCGATTTTACCGACAGAACAAATGGTAGAACTAATTTGAGGTCTTACGAAGGCAACCTAAGTGCGATGATTAAGGGTGATACACCCTACATGCCCCATTCCGAGAATGTCTGAGCAATAATGGTTGACGTTGACAACGATGCAGGGTTCTCTCTGCGAGCTTAAACCAAACCTAAGGCACCTCATGACCAGCACCCCACAAATCACCCCATCATCTTGGATTATGATCGCTCTTTTGGGCGTGACCTGGGGCGGCACCTTTATGGTCATGGAAATTGCCCTGCGTGGCATCACACCTTTCTGGCTGGCCTCTGGTCGTATCGGTTTTGCCGCTGTGTTGCTGACGCTTATCTGGGGGATGCGTGGGTTTGCTTTGTTTGAAACCAAGCCAGATCGCGCCGCACTCACTGCGCTGATCTTGGTTGGCTTGCTGTCCACCGCCGTTCCCTTCATGCTTCTGTCCTGGGGGCAGCAATATGTGACGTCCGGTTTCACCGGCGTTTCCATGGCGGCCATTGCCTTGATGGTCCTGCCACTTGCGCATTTCTTTGTTCCGGGGGAACGCATGACACTGCGACGCGCCATTGGCATGTGCATCGGCTTTGTCGGCGTTTATATGTTAATCGGCGGTACAGCCTTGGAAAGCTCCGGCATTGATCGTGAATGGGCCGGGCGTCTTGCCGTACTATTGGCAACTCTGTGTTACGCGGTCAGTTCCATCATTGTGCGTCGCCTGCCGCCAATTGATTCAATGGGTCTGGCCGCAACTTTGCTGTTGATTGGCTGCGTCATGGTCTTCCCCGCCGCCCTGATCACCGAAGGTCTCCCCCCCGAAATATCGCGTGAAACCTTATTCTGGGTTGCGTTGCTTGGGTTGGTTCCCACAGCCGCGGCGAACCTGCTGCGCGTTGTTGTCATCCGCACGGCAGGCCCGGTTTTCATGTCACTGGTAAATTACCAAGTGCCCATTTGGTCAGTGATTTTCGGGGCATGGATCCTATCCGAGGACCTACCCCCTAGCCTGTTCAGCGCCCTAGTACTTATTTTATTTGGCGTTGGCTTGTCACAATATGGCGCGCTGAAGCGTCTGTTTTTCACACGCTTTGCAAGTAAAATGACCCCGTAATAACGGGGTCAGTTACGTCAAAGATTATCCGTGATAACGTCACAGAGCCTAGAAACCACGCGGTTTAACAGCGCCTCATCCGTGCATTCCGCCATCACCCGTATCAGAGGTTCCGTACCGGATTTTCGGATCAACAATCGACCCGTTCCTACAAGCTCAGCTTCCGCAGCGGTAATCGCGGCCTGTACTGCCGGAACTGCCAAGGGATCCTGCCCGGTTTCATAGCGCACATTTTGCAGCAACTGCGGCACCGTCTCAAAGCTGCGTGCCAGCGCGCTTGCAGGTTTACCCGTGCGCACCATTTCAGCGACAAATTGCAAGCCCGCCGCCAAGCCATCACCCGTGGTACCATGATCTGTCATCACGATATGGCCGGATTGTTCGCCCCCAAGATTAAACCCATTCGCACGCATCGCCGCCACAACATGACGGTCACCAACGGCGGATCTATGCAAGGCAATCCCTTTATCCTTCAGGAAGTGTTCAAGCCCTAGGTTCGACATCACTGTCGCCACCAAAGTGTTCTTGTTCAACCGCCCTTCCGAGGCCCACCGCGTCGCCAGCAGTGCCATAAGTTGATCACCATCGGCAACTTGACCCTTCTCATCAATCACGATGATCCGATCGGCATCCCCGTCCAGACAAAGCCCCACATCCGCCCCATGCGCAATCACAGCTTCAGCAGCTGCTTGTGGGTGGGTCGAGCCACAGTTGTCGTTGATATTGAAACCGTTAGGCGCAACCCCAATTGGGATCACCTCGGCGCCCAATTCCCAAAGCACCAGAGGTGCCGCACGCCAAGCCGCACCATTGGCGCAATCTACAACAATCTTCACACCAGAAAGGGAAAGATCACTGGGGAAGGTCTTTTTCACGTTTTCTACGTAACGTCCGGTTTCATCATCAACACGTTTGGCACGGCCAATATTTTTGGGCTGGGCCGGCTGAATGTCTTCCTTCAAAAGCGCCTCAATCGCCACCTCATCTTCATCCGACAACTTAAATCCATCCGGGCCAAAAAACTTAATGCCATTGTCATGATGAGGGTTGTGTGAAGCTGAGATCATGATCCCTAGATCAGCCCGCATAGATTGCGTCAAATACCCCACGGCAGGTGTTGGTGTTGGTCCTAGCAGCAGCACATTCATGCCCGTGCTGGTCAGCCCGGCCGTCAGCGCGTTTTCGAACATATAGCCCGACAGACGCGTATCTTTACCAATCACTACCCGATGCCTGTTTTGGCCATCGGTGCGAAAATGCCGCCCCGCCGCAGCGCCCAGCTTCAGCGCAACTTCCGCTGTCATCGGCCAAGTATTGGCCAGCCCGCGCACACCGTCGGTTCCAAAAAGCTCACCCATTATTCGCCCTCATCTGTATTTTCTTAATATCTCAGCAACTTGCCGCAAAAAGCACCATCGCCTGTCGGGTCTCAGCCACATCATGGGCTCGTATTATCTGTACCCCTTGGGCAATAGCAGATAACGCCACGGCAATCGACCCCGGTGCGCGCTTCTCTGCCTGCGGGGCATCCCCGAGCGTCCCAATAAATTTCTTACGTGACGCACCCAAAAGCACCGGAACACCAAGCCCGTGAAATAGACTAATATTTTGCAAAAGCGCCAGATTGTGATCAATATTTTTACCGAAACCAATTCCGGGATCCGCGATGATCTGACGGCGCGCAATGCCTAGGGCCTCTGCCGCCTGAATGCGTTCTTCAAGAAAATCAAAGACATCCAGAAGGACATTCTCGTAATGCGGCGCATCCTGCATAGTCGTCGGATCCCCTTGCGCATGCATCAAGCACACAGGCGCACCGGCTTTGGCCGTCACGCCTGCAAGTTCTGGCTCAAAGGTAAAGGCCGACACATCATTGATCAGATCCGCCCCCGCCTTCAATGCCGCCTGCCCGACTTGCGCCTTACGCGTATCAATCGAGATCGGCACATTGGCCCCAGCACGAATACCCTCAATCACCGGCACCGTACGCGCGCATTCCTCATTCACAGGCACATAGGTCGCGCCAGGACGTGTAGATTCACCACCAATATCAATGATGTCCGCGCCCTCAGCAACCAGCGCCAAGGCGCGGGCCAAAGCGGCTTCTGGTGCGTTGAATTTTCCACCATCGGAAAAGCTATCTGGGGTTACATTTAGAATGCCCATGATGCGCGGGGCCTCAAACGACAGGCCCGCGATATTTGGGCGCGCAGAGGTCAACCGATCACGCCAGAGATCCGGCAAGTCCGACACATGCACAAAGCCTTGGCTGCCTGCGCGCGTCAGGTGCTGCGCATGGGTGAACCAGGTTTGCCCCCCGGCAAGCGACACGGCGTCATTCGGGCGCGCTGTGCCTGTCTGCGCCAGAGGTCGGAAATAATCGGTTAATACTTCAGTCATCTTCAACTCCTCTGCCTTGCATTACGCAGCAGTAAAACAATTCACACCCAATGCGCCCAACTCACCAGCAAGCCAATTCGCTTGATCCAATGCAGAACCAGAAATCGGTGCATCCACAGTATCAAACAACATCCGAGACGGCGCCCAAACAGAAATTCTGTTGTTTTTCAACGCCCAATCCAGTTCTGTTCGCGTGGAAATCACATCCATTGTGTCATCCAAATCCGCGATCTTCCAAGCCAATTTCTCTGCCTCAAGCAAAGACATACGCGCCTGCGTCACTGCATCGGAACTGTAAACATCCTGACCAGAAACTTGCGGCACAATCACCACAGGGCCATCCTTACAGCCCTCCAAAACTCGCGCATCCGTGGCAAATTCCATGTTCACGATCAAAATTCTAGGGCGTGGACCAACAGCTTTTTCAACTTCAACCAGTCCGACTTCGCGTACAATTTCAAGCCCAAGAACAAAGGGACCACGATCCGGCTTTTCAATGCGCAGAAATACCCGTTTGGCCTGAGGTTCCAGCAAGATCCGCGCCGCAATGCGTTCCGCCAGCGTTTCCAACAGATTCAGACGTTCCGCCGCCAATTCATAATCAATCGCCTCAGTGATTTTGTCATAAGACAGGATAGCATCAACATCATCGCCAGCCGCCTCACCGGGCGAGGCAATCTCGACCGCCACGTTAAAGCGCAGACGCTGCAAGACGTCGCGCTCCAACTGAAAGGCACCAACCTCAACCTCGACCTCATAATCGCGCAAAGACAAGCGATCTGCTACGCCGGGCAAAGCCAAGGCTTCCGCCCGCCTAACAGGGTGGTCAAATACAGTTTCAGTTTCTTCAGACATGCTATCCCTCATGCATCACAGGCTTATGCCTTCATAGCCAAAGCGAGACCGGGGATGAAGACAATAAAGCGGCTCAACCCGTATCAAAAGCGCTCCAGTGCCGAATTACACAGCCAAAGAAGTCGTGGATAACGGTTCCGTGAATATTTGGATAACAAAAAACGCCACCCAAAAGGCGGCGTTTTCAAATCAGTTGTATTGTGACAAGCGACGTGGTGGCTTGTAGAACAGATGCACACCAATCGCGGCAGTCCGGTTAAACTGGCGTGACCAACGTGGGTTCACGGCGCGGGTATGGTAATACGTGGCCCCATCCGTCAGACGGCGTTCACTGCCGTTCAACATGATCGCGGCGACCTGCTGCACCTGGTCATAGGCGCGGGGTTCATTCACCACTTCGGCATGGCCATCACAGGTATAAGAAAACTGACACTGGAACTTACGCCCGGTGCCTTGATTGATCACACCACAAACGCTGTTTGGAAAGCGTGGGCTGTCGACACGGTTCAAGATCACTTCCGCAACCGCAAATTGACCTTCAACGCTTTCACCGCGCGCCTCAAAGTAAAGCGCTTCAGAAAGACACGTCAGGTCGTTGCTTGGCGCAGGCGCTGGCTGTGCTGCCAACCAATCGCGTGTATAGGTCACAGGTGCGCCAGTGCTGCGTGTTGCCGTGCGCACAACACGCGGAGGTGACGTCAGCTGACGCAACCGGCTTGTACGTACCTCGCCCAATGCGATGCGCTCAGCACCGATCATCCGAGTCAGTTGTTGAGTGAAATCTGCTGGCGCAGCTTGGGTGGTATTTTCGGTGTCCGCAAGCCCAGCAAGGTTGCTCAGCGCAAGGAAGACCCCTGCAACTGCCGTCATTCGCCTAAAACTCATCTTATCCATCCATCGTTATAGATAGCCAAATTCCCAGGCAAAGCATCAGCCCGTCCATGTCGGCGATGTAAGAGAGGTGAGTTTACTTTTCAACCCAAGCGGCATGTGCAAACCCATCACAAGCACGATTCAACAGCTAAAACCAGAAAAACTGTAACGAAAATGTCACAACTTCACCCACTTGTTGGATCAAAATACCGCAATTCGCCTCAAATCCCTCACAAATCCTCTACGTTACGCAGCGATTCTCCGGCACAAAACTGCGTTACAGATCCTTCAACGCCAAATGTGCACCCGCAAGCCAAGCCACGGGCACACGAAATGGCGAACACGAAACATAGTCAAACCCAGCCAGGCGACAAAACGCGATCGATTCCGGATTACCGCCATGTTCGCCACAAATCGACAGGGTCACATCCGCATGACTACGACGGGCGCGTTCGGCCCCAATGTTCAACAGTTCGCCAACGCCGTCTGTGTCCAACGTATGGAACGGGTCTTCTTCATAGACCCCCTGGCGCACATATTCCGACATAAATCGCCCCGCATCATCGCGTGACAATCCATAAGTCATCTGCGTCAAATCGTTGGTACCGAAACTTAGGAAAGACACATGCGGTGCGATTTCTTCAGCCCGCAAGGCCGCACGCGGGGTTTCAACCATCACACCTAGGCGGAAAGCGAACTCAACTCCAGATGCCGCCCGCACTTGGCTCGCAACGACGTCGATACGTTCCTTCACGATATCAACTTCCCGCACAGCGGAAACCAATGGGATCATCACCTCAGGCACCACAGTGTTGCCACTGGCAGTGACTTCGGCAGCGGCTTCAAAGATCGCACGCGCCTGCATATCGTAAATTTCAGGCACGGTGATCCCAAGACGCACACCACGCATCCCCAGCATCGGGTTAAATTCCGACAGGGCCTTCACCCGGCGTTCCACATCCGACAGGGGCAGATCGAGCGCCCCCGCCAATTCACGCATGCCTTCGCGCGTATGCGGTAGGAATTCATGCAAGGGTGGGTCAAACAGACGAATACAAACACTTTCGCCCTTCATGATCTCAAAAAGCTTTTTGAAATCCGCGCGCTGCATTGGCAACAGGCGCTCCAAAGCCGTTGCGCGATCTTCCGACGTATCGGCAAAGATCATTTCACGCATCAGGGTCAGACGATCATGTTCAAAGAACATGTGTTCCGTGCGACACAGCCCAATGCCACGTGCGCGAAAACGCCGGGCAATATCAGCATCCGCAGGTGTATCCGCATTGGCACGCACTTTAATATCGCTGACTTCCTCAGCCCAAGTCAGCAAGGTACGGAAGCCATCTTCAAGGGTTGGTTCCAGTAAATCCGCAGTCCCGGCTAGCACTTCGCCCGAAGATCCGTCCACCGTAATCAAATCGCCTTCTTCAAGGGTTTCACCACTGGGCAAGGTTAGGATTTTATCTTTGCGTTTCAGCTTCAAATCTGACGCGCCAACGATACAGGGCAGGCCCAGACCACGAGCAATCACCGCCGCGTGGCTGGACATACCACCACGTTCTGTCAGCACGGCTGAGGCCGCGTGCATGCCGCGAATATCCTCAGGTGCCGTTTCGCGGCGTACCAGAATACAGGCCTCATCGCGTGCATGGCTGGCCTGGGCCGCAGTGGCCGAAAACACGATCCGCCCAGTGGCGGCACCAGGGCTTGCCGCAATACCTGTCAGCAACACATCGCGCGGCGATTCTGGATTGACCTGACGGTGCAAAAGTTCAGTCAACGCACGTGGTTCGATGCGCAACAATGCCTCTTCGCGGGGAATGATTTTGTCGTTTGCCATATCCACAGCAACCCGCACAGCTGCACGTGAGGTGCGTTGCACCCTCACCGCATCAAGGATCTTTAATGTGCCATTATCAACGACGAACTCAACTTCCATTTCCTCACGCAGCTTCGCGCGCAGAGATGTACCATACCCCGTCAACGTCGCATAAGAATCCGGGCATAGCTCTTCCATCGAGGCACCGCGTGAATCTTTTTGCAAAAACACCGCATCGCCTTCCAAAGCATCACGCCCTTGGCTTTGGCGCTTATAACGGCCTTCAACCTGACGATACCCCGTGTGCGGATTGATGAAGCGGATCACACCAGACCCACATTCGCCACTGCCCAGACCAAAAATCATTTCCTGCACCACAAGGCCTAATCCTGCGTCCGCAGGCGCACCTTTAGATTGGCGCAGCAGGCGGGCGGATGTGCCTTCCCAAGCGCGTGCCATGGATCGGAAGACTTCCTGCAACTGATGCGCCGGATCTTGGGGGAATTCCTCTTCGCATTCGAACTCATAAGCAGCTAAGACCTGTGCCAGTGCCTGGGCGGAATCCGCGTCATCAATCTCAAATTCATCGGGATCGAGGCGTGCCACATGCACAGCATAGGACTGCACGAAACGCATATAAAGCCGATTGGCAGCATCCGCGCCCAGCTCCTGGGTCATAGCCTTATGGCGGACCCCGTTCATTCCGATATTGAGAATTGCCCCCGGTCCGCCCCAATCCGGATCTTCCGAACTTGGCCGCACAGAGACCACGGGCATTTCGCCGAAACTGGCCAGCATCGCCTTTGTGTCAGGCAAGCGGCCTTGCGCAATGCCATGCACACCATCAAACGAGACCGCAGCCGTGCAAGGCACGGGCATATCTAGGCGGATAAGGCGTTGCAAACACTTCGCCCGCCCCCCGTGGCTTGCCACCGCAATCGGGGCATCCGGGGTGATAATCGTATAGGACGTATCCAGCTGGTCAGGAGTATTCTGCACTAATTTCTGCACTGCGGCACCTTTTCTGCTTCATCGCAGCATAGCGCCTTTGGGCGTTCTGACAAGAGAGGGCCGCATCAAACCCGACACCGGTGGCGGTTTTTCTGATGAAAAACCGATGCCCGCCTTTCGGCAGCATGCAATGCATTGCATGCGCCTGCCGGGCAACGGGCGGGGATATTTAAAGAACCAAAATGAACGGAGATCCGGTGCATTGTATGTTCTCAGGCGAAATGCCCCAGTGGGGCGCTTCCCTTGAGCCTGATTATCCCTCGATTTTGCTTAGATCAGCAACTGACAAACAAATCACGCGGATCCGCGACAGCAGGTTTAGGCGATTGCGGCGGATGATTTCACTATCAGCATTGACTTGTACTGCGTCAAAAAATGCATCAATTGGCGCGCGCAGGGCGGCCATTTCGCCCATGGCGGCGGCAAAATCCTCTGCTTCCATCGCGGGGGCGATTTTGGCTTCAGCGATGTCTAGGGCTGCAAACAGCGCTTTCTCGCTGTCGTCTTCGGCGAATTTCACGTCGGCACCGTAGGAATATTCAACGCCGTCTTTTTCTTCCGCTTGGGTCAGGATGTTGTTGGCACGTTTAAAGCCCTGCAACAAGTTTTCACCATCGTCAGATTTGAGCAAGGCGGCAAGTGCAGTGGCACGATTGACCAGCAGCACCAGATCATCATTACCCGGCATCGCAAGGCAAGCGTCGATCACATCATGGCGAATGCCTTGGTCTTTGAGGAAGACTTTGAGGCGATCGTGGAAGAAGGAGAGGAGATTACGAGATGTGTCTGGCAACGCATTCTTAACCTCGTTCAAATGTGCATTAAGATCACCGTCAAAGGCATCCAGTATTGTGCGGAATGCCGCTCCGAGAACTCCGTGATCGGCAATTTCTTTATCTAGGTCCTTCAGCAGTGCCACGCGCAAAAGCTCATCGTCGGTTTGCTCAATCGCATGGCGTAACAACTGGGCGTCAAAACCTTGATCAAGACGCAACCGCACCCCATTCCCCATCACCAACCGGATCACACCAAGGGCTGCGCGGCGTAAGGCGAAGGGGTCTTTGGAGCCTGTGGGTTTCTCATCAATCGCCCAAAAACCCGTCAACAGGTCAAGCTTATCAGCGAGGGCCACAGCGACGGACACGTTAGACGTTGGCACATCATCTGAGGGGCCAAGCGGTGAATAATGGGCTTCACATGCCTCTGCGACCTCTGCAGGCAGACCTGCGGCATTGGCGTAATACCGCCCCATAAGCCCTTGAAGTTCTGGGAATTCATAGACCATCTCAGAGGACAGATCAGCCTTGGCAACCTTCGCGGCCTGTTCCGCCAAATCCGCATCTGCTCCGACAACGGGGGCGAGTTCACGCGCCAAAGCGGCAATGCGATCAATGCGTTCTTTTTGCGAGCCAAGTTTGTTGTGGAAAGTCACATTGCCAAGACTGTCGAGCCAAGGCTGCATCTGTTCGCCCTTCGCCACACGCAGGTCATTCTCCCAGAAGAATTTCGCGTCAGACAGACGTGCAAACAGCACCTTTTGATTGCCCGCAAGAATAGTCGCGCCATTGTCACGCGTTTCGCGGTTGGCCACGGTGATGAATTTCTCGATCCGACCGGTCTTTGGGTTGCGTACAGAGAAGAACTTTTGGTGTTCCTTCATGGAGGTCTGCAACACCTCCGGCGGCAACTCAAAGAAATCTTCTGCGATGTCGCCCATCAGCACAACGGGCCATTCAACAAGACCGGCGACTTCCGCCAGAAGGCCTTTGTCGTCAACAACTTCCAACCCCTGCGCGAAGGCCTGATTGGTTGCGTCCTGCCAGATGATTTCTTGACGTTCCGCAGGTTCCAAGATCACATGAGCAGCTTTGAGCTTGGTGGAATAATCCTCAAACGAGGTCACGGAAATCACGCCCGGTGACATGAAACGGTGGCCCTGGGTTTTGTCGCCAGATTTAATGCCGTCGATATCCATCGGCACAACTGACGCGCCAGCTTCATCTGACAAAAGCGCAATGATCGAATGCAATGGGCGCACCCAGCGCAGAGAACCTGTGCCCCAGCGCATGGATTTCGGCCATGGGAAATTGCGGATCGTGGCGTCCAGTGTTTCCGCGATGATGTCCGCAGCCGGGCGGCCCGGTTTTTTGATCACAGCGTAAAACACACGGCCCTTCTTCTCGTCGCGTTCTTCTAGGTCGTCGCGCGTCACCCCTGCCCCACGCAGGAATCCTTCAATCGCCTTTTCCGGCGCATCCACACGTGGGCCTTTGCGTTCTTCACGGCTCTCTGGGCTTTGCGCCAACAGGCCCTCAACCGCCAAAACCAGGCGGCGCGGGGTCGAAAACACACCGGCCGAGGCATAGGTTAACCCGGCCTCCACCAGACCATTGGTCACCAGTTTCTTCAGGTTATCCGCAGCCTTGGCTTGCATGCGGGCGGGGATTTCCTCGGAAAAGAGTTCAATCAGAAGGTCGGGCATATCAGTTGCTTTCCGAGTTTGTGTTGTTAAATCGTGCGGGGCAGTCTGCGGGCAAGGGTTTGCCATCGAAAACTTCGCGCCCACAATCGTTGATCTGGTGCCAGACAAAACCGCGCCCGTCGGCCATCACGGCGACAATGCGATCAAATCCCCAGATCACGTCTTTTTCACCCAAAAAAGCGATGGCTTCATTGGCTTCAATCGCCTCGCCGACTTCAACTGCGTCAAAGCATTCAAACCAACCTGGTGCAACCAGCGGTTCGGCGTCTTCATAGGTGACATAGGTTTCAGTCATCATCGCCTGACTTTGTGGTGTGGTGAAACAGGCACGGTATCCCAAAGGCGAGGTTTCAGAGACAATGCCCTGAAAGTTATCCACAATAATGGGTTCTGGAGTCTCAGAGATCAGCGTTGTTACAGAAACGGCGGCGTCCTGTGGGGCCTGAATTTCCTTATAATACACATGCACCTGAAGGATATACAGCAAGGTTCCGGCGATCAAAGCGCACACAATAATCACCCCCGCAAGAAATTTACCCATGTCACAACTCCGTTCGTGCTAGCGTCCTCAGGCATATACCCCTTCAAAGCCCGAAGAAACAAGAGGATTGAGCAATGAGCGATCAGTTTGCGGGATCACAGTTTGACGTACTATTTGCCATGATGAATCCCTTTGTGAATTAACCGGCTTTTCGGCCTATGATCCACCGCTTAGCTTTGCGTAAATGCATGCGTTAGCAGCCGTCCGGCGACACATCGATGCCTATACTCCCCAGAAGGTGATGCTGTTGCCCAGCAGAAACCATCATGCCCGCATAGCCCTTCAAGTCCTGTAATTTAAAGCCAAAAATTTCGCTCCCTCGCAAATCGGCACCACTAAAGTCGGCACCGTTCACCTCAATACTTTGCAGATTGCAATCCCGCAAAGTGGTATTGACCATTCTAGCGCCCTCAAAAGTGGCCTGCGATAAATCACAGCCGTCAAACTCACATGAGGTCAGATCCATTTGATCAAAAATCGCATCAATAAGCTGGCAGGTTTTGAACTTCGCAGCATTAAATCGCCGCCGCCCCGCCGCTTGCACGATTTTTGTGTTCTCAATTTCGACACCACGCATTTGGCAATCTTCCATGGCAATATCAAAGGCTTCGCAGCCCAAGATTTTGACCAACGACATATTACACGTCTTGAAGCTTACCCTCTTCAAATCGCAAAACCGAAAGGATGTGGGGGTTGGATGAGCGCCCTCAAAAAATACGCAGCCCTCAAACTGGGCATCACGCAGGTTCGTCCCCATGAATTCGCAATCAATAAACTTACAATTGCGCCAGGTGCTGGACATAAGTGCATCGCCCTTAATCCGCGTCCCCCGGATCATGCAATTCTGAAACGTTAGTTCCTCCTCGCCCCCAATCCATTCGAAATCAAAGCCCGACATATTCTGACCAGAAACACCATTTCCACGTTCAATTTCATCGCGCAGCGCATGCATATTAATTCCCTCCAACCTCCGTCCAGGTACCCACGAATAAAAACACCCGCCAGTTTGACCTGACGGGTGTTCTCAAATCTCATTCAAATCAGCTTACGCTGCACGGCCACCAGCGGTGGTCTGCACGAAGGCATCGGCACAGGCTTTGGCCAGTGTCCGCACGCGCCCGATATAGGCTTGACGTTCTGTCACTGAAATCACGCCGCGTGCATCAAGCAAGTTGAAAATATGGCTGGCCTTGATGCATTGATCATAGGCCGGATGCGCCATAACGATGCGTTTTCCGGTTTTGGGGTCG
>Ga0209292_1001822_pt1 | contig 25517 bp, 24 predicted proteins | sample GOMGulsemesocosm_2_FD_184634 | JGI IMG/M metagenome (GOLD analysis project Ga0209292, IMG submission 184634) | Methane-oxidizing microbial communities from mesocosms in the Gulf of Mexico - GOM9C Gulf of Mexico (SPAdes) (version 2) | ecosystem: Environmental > Aquatic > Marine > Cold seeps... | reverse complement strand
AGGGGCGGCTCTGTTGCTTTTACCTGTAAAACGTTTTTTCACTGGGCTCAGCATTGCTGCCATTTGCTGCCTACCTGTGAGCTCAGTGAGTGCGGATGAACCCGCAGTGAATGCCCATCAAGCCCTGGCGACCCAGCTTGCTCAGATGATAAGTCTTAAGGGCCTCTTTATTCAGCGCCAATACGACTCTGAAGGTGAGCTGCTGCAACACTCCAGAGGCGACTTCGCGATGGCTCGACCGGGTAAATTGGTTTGGAATACTCTGGACCCGTTTCCGCAGCATTTGATTACCGATGGCGAAACACTTTGGCTTTATGATCCGGATCTCGAGCAGGTCAGTGTGCAGGCGGTTGGCGACAACTTAAAGCAGACCCCTGCGGTGATCATATCCGGAGACCTTGCGCAGATTGAAGCTGATTTTGATGTCACGACAAAAACACTAGACGAACAAACTCAAGCCTTCAATCTACGCCCAAAGCGCTCATCCGAGTACTTTCAGCGACTGACGTTGGTGTTTACCGAAGGTCAATTAACATCCATGCAGCTGTTGGACGGTTTTGGTCAGGATACCCAATTTGAGCTCAGCGACCTTAGCTTCAACCAAGCGCTGGCTGATCAGCTGTTTACCTTCACGGCACCCGCCGGTACCGACGTCCTAATAAATGAATAACGACCTTTTCAGAGCTGCCCCCATACAGCCCCTGGCGGCGCGTATGCGCCCACGCCACCCAGAAGATTACATCGGCCAAGAGCACCTCTTTGGTGTCGGTAAACCACTGCACGAAGCGGTCATCCGTAAGCAGCTGCACTCGATGATTCTTTGGGGGCCTCCTGGGGTGGGTAAAACCTCCATGGCACGCATGATTGCCGAGTACTCGGATGTGCATTTTGAGACCATCTCAGCGGTTTTGGCTGGTGTTAAAGACATTCGCGCCGCTGTTGCCAGTGCCCAGCAAGTACAGGTACAGTCAGGCCGTAAGACGATTTTGTTTGTCGATGAGGTGCACCGTTTTAATAAAGCCCAACAGGATGCGTTTCTACCGTATGTTGAAGATGGCACGGTCATCTTCATAGGCGCCACCACAGAAAACCCATCTTTCTCTTTAAATAACGCTCTGCTTTCACGTTGCCGTGTGTATGTGTTGCGCAACCTATCTCCAGACAACTTATTGGCGATGGCTCACAGTGCTCTGGACGACAAGGACCGTGGTTTGGCGGGGCGTCACCTGCAGTTTGATGAAGGTGTACTGGAGACCTTGGCCCATGCCGCCGACGGCGATGGACGTAAAGTTCTGAACCTGCTCGAGGTGGCTTGTGACCTAGCCGATGATCGCAATGGTGAGCTGTTTGTTAGCGACACTACCGTGCAAGAAATTTTGCAAGGTGATGTGCGTCGCTTCGACAATGGTGGCGATGTTTTTTACGAACAAATTTCGGCGCTGCATAAGTCAGTCCGCGGCTCATCGGCTAATGGCGCGCTATATTGGTTTGCTCGAATGCTCGACGGCGGCTGCGATCCGCTCTACATTGCTCGGCGAGTGGTGCGCATGGCTTCAGAGGAGGTGGGCAACGCCGACCCTCGAGCATTACAGGTGTGCCTTAACGCTTGGGAAACTCAAGAGCGGCTCGGCAGTCCCGAAGGTGAACTGGCCATCGCGCAGGCGATTACGTATTTAGCCGCGGCCCCGAAGAGCAATGCCGTCTACAAGGCTTTCAACGCAGCCATGGCGGATGTAAAATCTCTGCCCAGCACCGATGTGCCCATGCACTTACGTAATGCTCCTACACAATTAATGAAGTCAATGGACTATGGGTCAGAGTACCGATATGCCCATGACGAGCCTGGTGGCTATGCCGCAGGGGAGTGTTACTTCCCTGAAGATATAGAGCCGCGCGACTACTATCGACCGGTTGATCGCGGCCTAGAAGTAAAGATTAATGAAAAGTTGCAGCACTTGCAGCGACTTGATGAGCAGAGCCCTTGGCGTCGTTGGGGCTAGTGTTGATGGACAGAACGTTAGCCTAAACGTCAGAAGGGTATTTTATGCAGTGGCTTGCTGTGGCAATAGGGGGCGCGCTGGGCGCGGTGGGGCGATACGCCATCACCGCGTACCTCTTCCCCCTGGCCAGTAATCGTTTTCCTGTCGGCACGTTAAGTGCCAATGTGTTGGGTTCCTTATTAATGGGGGTTCTCTACGTGCTGATTATTGAAAAAGGCAGCTTACCCGCTGAGGCACGCGGCTGGTTAATGGTGGGCTTTCTTGGTGCTTTTACAACCTTTTCAACGTTTGCGCTGGACGCGGTCACGCTATGGCAAAATGGCCACAGTGCGGTGGCGCTCAGCTATGCATTGATCAGTGTCCTTGCGTGTATATTTGCAGTGGCTGCGGGTATGCAGTTCGCGCTTAAATTTTTATAACAGATTCATTCAAACGGTTTTATTACTATGCTCGATCCAAAATTGATCCGCTCTAATCCTGAAGACGTCGCGACAGCGCTGAAGAAAAAGGGTTATGCATTAGATGTTGCAGCTTTCCTAGCGCTAGAAGATGAGCGCAAGGGTTTTCAGGTTAAGGCTGAAGCTCTGCAGCAGGAGCGCAATTCTCGCGCGAAGAGTATTGGTAAGGCGAAAGCCTCGGGAGAGGATATAACGCCGCTGCTCGCCGAAGTTGATAACCTCAAGCAGCAGCTGTCTGCAGCCGAAGCGCAGTTAAACAGTGTACAATTGCGCATGGATGAGCTGCTAAGCGGTATACCCAACATTCCCGCTGCTGACGTGCCAGAGGGTGCGGATGAAGACGACAACGTTGAGATTCGCACTTGGGGAGAGCCAAAAGCCTTCGACTTTGAGGTCAAAGACCATGTAGACCTTGGCGCTGGTGTTGGTGGTTTGGACTTTGATACGGCCGCAAAATTAACCGGTTCGCGTTTTGCGATCATGCAGGGCGACCTGGCTCGCTTGCACCGCGCGCTGGCGCAATTCATGCTAAATACTCACATTGATGAGCACGGCTATGAAGAAATCAATGTCCCGTTTATTGTGAATAAAGAATCACTCTACGGTACTGGACAGCTACCCAAATTTGAAGCAGACCTGTTTAAGTTGCGAGATGACCGGGACTTTTACCTCATTCCCACCGCTGAAGTACCGGTTACCAATGTACTTCGTAACGAGATTATCCAGGACGCGACACAGCTGCCTATAAAGTACGCATGCCATACGCCGTGTTTTCGCTCTGAAGCGGGCAGTCATGGGCGTGATACCCGAGGCATGATCCGCCAGCACCAGTTCGAGAAGGTTGAATTGGTGCAATTTGTTGAGCCAAGTGAATCGGATGCTACTTTGGAAGCCTTAACGGGCCACGCAGAAGCCATTCTGCAGGCGCTTAACCTTCCTTACCGGACCGTAGTACTTTGTGGTGGTGATCTTGGCTTCTCAGCTGCCAAAACTCTAGATATTGAAGTGTGGGTGCCTTCACAGGAGAAGTTCCGCGAAATTTCTTCCTGCAGTAACTTCCGTGATTTTCAGGCGCGTCGAATGAAGGCTCGATACCGCAATGCTGAAACAGGAAAGCCTGAGCTGCTGCACACCGTCAATGGTTCTGGCCTAGCAGTCGGCCGCACCCTTGTGGCGGTGCTGGAAAATTACCAGCAGGCTGATGGAAGCGTGCTGGTACCGGAGGTTTTACAGCCTTATATGGGTGGCAAAACACAACTCGGGTAAGCTCTTACCCCATCTGCTCGCTCTGGACAGGTGGGGTTTCCCTAAGCATCATGCGGTGCTCCTTCATCTATACCCCCTTTCGTACTCGATAACCGCCCCTTGGCGTGGCTCTTTCTTTTAATTCATTCCCATTAATACTTTAAAGGTATAGCAGCGTCTGCCGTTAGCTACCCTAAGCATTGCTTGAATAGATGGATCTGCAAGCTCAGATACATTGGCTATGCTTAATGAAACCTAAGCAAAGCTTATAAACATGGGGTTATATATGAACTGGCTGAAAGACATGGGTATCAGGAATAAAATTCTGTTGATACCAGCCGTGGCAATCATCGGCTTTATGGTCTTTTTAATGGTCATTATTTCCAACGGCAGTAAAAATGCTGATCGGTTGGATGAAATTAAAGACAGCTATTTCCCGGTTTTAGAATTAGCAAACAGCAATATTGTTATTCTCGAACGCATGAATGAGCTGATGATCAATGCAGCCAGTACTGGCGAACAAGAGATGCTTAATACCGCTAAAAGCATGTCAAAGGATATGAGTAAGAACCTCAATCAGCAGGGCACACTACAAGCCCAGCAACGAGAGCAAATCAATGACATAGAGCGGAATTTACAGAGCTACGGGGGCATTTCGTTTGAGCTCACGCAATCTATGATTGACGGCACTATGGACTTTAGTCGTATTGCTGAAGTGGCTGCGAATAAGCAGCAAAGCTATGAAGCACTAGAAGAGTCGCTCAAGGTCTTTCGGGATCAAAGTCATAAAAGCTTCACGGCCACCGTCAATCAAGCGCTTGAGACGGAGCGCAATAACCTCAGTCTGGGCATTATCATTTGTGTCATTACGGTGGTGTTAATTCTTGCCATATCCATCAGTGTTGCCCTTATTGTGACCAATAATATTGAGAAAATTGTCCAGTCGTTAAAGGATATTGCTCAGGGGGAGGGTGATCTCACTCGACGCCTAGAGCAAACCAGTAATGATGAGCTCGGCACACTAGTTGAGTGGTTTAATGTTTTTGTTAATAAACTGCACGGCACCATTGGTGACGTAGTGGAGGTTATTTCTCCGCTGACCAATGTTTCACAAGAGCTTAACTCGCTCTCAGCACAAAATTCGGAATTGTCCACCGAGCAAAGCAGTTCCTCGGAACTGGTTACCAACGCCATGAATGACATGCTGCGCAGCGTAACCAATGTTGCAGAAAACGCGGGTTCTGCGGCCTCCGCCGCTGACGACGCCGATAAAGAAGCGAAGCAAGGCCTAACGATTGTCACCAGTACGGTTTCGTCTATCGAAGATCTAGCCGCGGAGGTTGAGCGCGCGGCCGAGGTAATTGTAAAGCTTGAGTCTGATACGGAAAGTGTTGGCAGCATTCTTGATGTTATTAAGGGGATCGCTGAACAGACCAATCTCCTAGCGTTGAACGCGGCTATTGAGGCGGCGCGAGCAGGGGAGCAGGGCCGTGGTTTCGCCGTGGTGGCCGATGAGGTGAGAACACTTGCTTCTCGCACCCAGGAGTCTACCCATGAAATCCAGACGGTTATTGAGCAGCTGCAGTCTGCAGCTCGCTCAGCCGTATCGGTTATGGACCAAGGTAAAGAGCAGGCTAAGAAGAGTGTGCAACAGGCGGGGGCAACGGGTGAATCACTTGAGGCCATTACCGCGAAAGTCACCTCAATCACCGACATGAATCAACAAATTGCCGGCGCTACAGAAGAGCAGCAGACAGCGGCGAACTCAATTCAGCAAAACGTGGTTGGCATGCGCGACGCCTCACAGATGGCGGAGCAAAACACTTTTAAAGTTTCAGATTTAAGCACTTCACTACAGGGCTTGGCCCACCAACTGGAAAAGGTTGCTTCGCAGTTTAAAGTGTAACCTCTTCAAGTATAGGGCGTTCAATGAGCGCCGGTCTTTGCCCAAGGACGCGCATGGGCCGAGAGGAGAATATGATGAACATCATTCCCCCTGTTTACCCGGGTATCGCTAACACTAAAACACCATCCCATACACGCCTTGGCGATGTCGCCGTCTCAAAACACCTGCCGAAAAAGCAATTCGACCTCAAGCGTGAGCGCCGCAAAGGCGCGGATCGTCGCAATCACCGCACACCTCCCATACTAGAACTGCGCGTAGGGCGTGACAGGCGTGCGAACCCAGCGGGTATAGATACGAGCGCCTAGCGTATTATTGCTTTAATCAATAACCATAATATAAAAGATTAGCGCGTTTCCCCCCTGTCATCAATGCCTTGTTGCGCTAGAATCGCAGTCATTGTTTAGCCATGATGGCTAATGAGTTTACCGCTAATTTATAAGGCAATACCATGGAATACGATTACGACCTATTTGTTATTGGCGCAGGTTCAGGCGGTGTGCGTGCCAGCCGTATGGCGTCACAATTGGGCGCCAAGGTAGCCGTCGCCGAAGATACTTACTTAGGCGGAACCTGTGTAAACGTAGGTTGTGTTCCTAAGAAGCTTTTCGTTTATGGTTCGCACGTCAGTGAAGAGATTGAGGCCGCAGCAGGTTTTGGCTGGAATATTGGCCAGGTGGAATTTGATTGGGCAACACTCCGGGATAACAAAACTAAAGAAATACGGCGTTTAAACGGTATCTATAGAGGCATACTGAGCGGAGCTGGCGTCGAGCTGATAGAGGGGCGCGCGGTTATTAAGGACGCTCACACTGTTGTTGTTGGCGGGCGTGAATTTAGCGCTGAGCGTATTCTGGTGGCGGTTGGTGGCTGGCCTAAGGTGCCTGAAATACCTGGCGCCGAATACATCATCAGCTCGAACGAAGCCTTCTATCTTGAGGACTTCCCCAGGCGGGTTATGGTGCTCGGAGGGGGCTATATAGCCGTCGAATTTGCTGGTATTTTTAATGGTTTAGGCGCGCAGACAGAGCTTGTTTATCGCGGTCCAATGTTCTTGCGTGGCTTTGACGAGGAGGTCCGCGAACATGTCAAAACAGAGATGGACCAGAAGGGCATTAACCTGCGTTTTAACAACAATATTGTAGCCGTTAGCCAGTTGGATTCTGGTGAGCTTGAGGTTGAATTAACCGATGGCACGACATCCATTGTTGATTGTGTGATGGCGGCGACTGGACGTGCGCCCAGGATTGAGGGTCTCGGCTTAGAAAATACCGCCGTGGTAGTCGATAAGCGAGGCTGTATTGACGTTGACGACAATTACCAGAGCGCTGAGCCGAGTATTTATGCGGTAGGTGATGTCATAGGGCGAATGGAACTCACGCCCGTCGCTTTGGCTGAAGGCATGGCGCTGGTGCGCCACCTTTACGATAACCAGCCGATCAATGTCGATTATGACAACATCGCTACCGCTGTTTTTAGTCAGCCCAATATAGCCACAGTAGGCCTTACAGAAGAGCGTGCCTGCGAGGTTTATTCTCAATTGGCCATTTACACCAGTAGTTTTAAGCACATGAAACATACGCTCAGTGGCTTGCCTGAACGAACATTCATGAAATTGATCGTTGATCGCGCAACTGATCGAGTTGTTGGTTGTCATATGGTTGGCAGTGATGCTGGAGAAATAATCCAAGGTATCGCCATTGCCATGAAAGCTGGCGCGACCAAGTCTCACTTCGATCAAACTATCGGAATTCATCCAACGGCCGCAGAAGAATTTGTAACCATGCGTGAGGCCACACGGTTAATTGGGTAACCAGCGTCAGTAGCGTTTTACTTGTGCGTAATATAACTCAAAACTACTGATATACTTTGTGGGCTGTGCATCAGGTGATGTCAGCTGGCACACTTTAAGTGCGCATAATGTATATTCAGTAGTCTGGCTACGGCGTCAGTAGTGGCGACTCTTCCTTGCGGATATCAACCCCATATTTCAGCAGTTCTCGGGCATGACGGTAGTAAGTCTCTCTCGACATCAAGAAATAGCTATCGAAGCCCATCAGCCATGTGATGTATGTCCCTCTTAGCCGCACTGGTAGCTTAATGATAAAAAGCTGCTGTGCGGCAGATAGGGAGATGTCAGGGCGTGTGTAATGGCTCATCTCGGCACCATAGCGCTTCAGCGCTGATTAACCAACCACGTAGACCTTGTGTCGAAGTATCAGCCGGAACGGCTGACAGGGGAGTGAGCGGAGCGAGGGAAGGGGGTGGAACCCCCTTGATTACATGTTTTTATTCTTCGAACACGAGTTCCTCTGTTTTCTTGTCAAGCATGCCGGAAAGTACCAATACTTCATGGCCCTTATCAGTTAGTGAATATTGAGGGCCGCTTTCGTCTCTACGTTTCTCGATAATCAGACCTTTGGTGCTCATTTCCTTCATGCTTTTGTATGCAGAGCTGAGCGGTAGGTCTTTCTCTCTTGCTAGCTCAGTTGGGGAGACTGATCTGTTGCGACGTATTAATAAGTAGTCTAATACTTCCAAAGTTTTGTCGTCATGAACCTCATCTGAGGCCACCCTGCTGGAAAGCTGTGTGGATATGGAAGGTGTTTTTTTCGTGCTTATTTGCGACTTCAGTTCTTTGTTGTTCTTTGAAAGTGCCGATATCTGACTTCTTAAGGTGGTGGTGTCTTCGTCATATTTTTCTTGTAGCTCGGATATCTGCTGCCATATCTCCCTTGATTCTTTCTCATCTAAAATTCTAGCGTCTGAGTCTTCCTGCTTGATATTACGCAGGTTCTTTTTTTCTTTTAGGCTTTTCCTATAGACGGGAATTGCGACCTTTGGGTAAAGGTAGATGTAGGAGAGTGCGGTGAGTATCGGGAGTAGTCCCGCGTATGTAAAAATAGGCGCAATTGATAAGCTATAGCCCCATAAATCTAGAGTGTGACCATCAAAATACGATTCAATTAGCTTTATTTTCTTGGTGACTCTTTCGCCGGATAAGGCAATTAGAATGAACTTGTAGTTCCATGCGCACCATGACGTTATGACAGCTCCAAGTAGCGGGCTTGTCGATCGCTCATACAAATAGGCTTTAAGTGATTTTAAAATATCTTCCATGGTACTTCCTTTCTTTGCGGGGCTGGACATCGCCTTCCGTAATACATCATGTCAATGAATCTCGGCTCTAAGTTCTTCCATTTGTTCTGGCAAAACTACTATGTGCTGAGGGCCGACATCGAGCAGTCGACCAATTACGGCTTTCGTCTTGTCGTAGGCATCAATCACGCTTTGAGCGTCTTTAAGCTTTTTGTATTTGATCGCGTAGTCAGGGATTGGCGTCCAGCCCCATAGGTCTCCATCTGAATCACTATTGTGTTTCGCCAGAAATTCATCTGTTTCAGGCAGGTGAACAACATACCCTTCAAATTTGGTATTAGAGGGGAAACCCCAGATTTTGATGGCTTTCTTTAGCTCCCACGCTTTCATGCTTGCTCCTTGCTCCTTGCTCCTTGCTTCGGAAGTTGGGGAGTTCCTGTGACACCCCAACTTTGGTATGGATTCCCGTACTTTCCTATGAGAGTTTCTCTGTTTGACCCAGCAGTACATTCATACCAAACAAGCCATTTTTGCTCTCGGTGATGTTGCTATAGGCAATACCCAAGCAGTAATTGTCGATCACTTGGATCAAGGCTTCTTTCTCGCTGTCGGGGAGGTTAATTAGGCGCTCTAGTGCCATTTCCAGTCGCCCGTCAGTGTTTGTGCTCGAGACATCTTGCAGGAGGGCATTGGGAGTGCAGTCCAGAGCATTGGTAAGTGCGTAGATTGTATCCAGCCCGGGCTTGGCTTTATTGCTCTCTAGTTTGGAAATTTGACCAACACGGACACCGGACTTTTCTGCTAAATCGCCCTGAGTCCAGTCTTTATCCCTTCTCAAGCGTTTGATATTTTCGCCTAAAGCCACATTAAAGCCCTCATAATTATCTTGTAGCATCAATCATAACCCTCTATATGCTCACCAAGCCATTAAACTTACCCTAGAGAATAATACAAATTCATCCTCTAGGGTTATTGACAGCTTTTTTGAGAGGGGGATTTAGTGTTTTTTGACTGGGCTGATGTATATCAGGACTTTGCGGTCTCGCCGGAGGATTTGCCTCCTATTGGTGATCGTGGGTTCGTCCAGTTTGACCTAGAAACTCAAGAAGCGCTCAAGTCTGGTGAGAATGCGAGGAAGGTTGAGGGCTCATTTTCAACTGTTGTTACATTGGCGAAGCGTGGCAGCCGTATTTATGCCTCTGGGAACATGTCTCGATACGGTCGACCAGACAACCTTTTTGGCTTCAGTAAGCTCAAGGACATGATTTCAGTCTGTAACGAGCTGATCGAGAGCGTCCACCCTGATCTACCGAAGTTCACACCGTGCACCAAGCTTCTTTATCGCCAATCAGAAGATGGAAGCAGGGCGCTTAAATGCTCTGATGGGGCATATTTTACGAGACTGGATGTCACGCATAATTCAGCAGTAGGCCGAAACAATGAGGTTGAGTACTTGAGAGCCTTGAGTACTCAGAGATACCGCAATTCATTGCCTAGGCTTCATACCAATGGCATGGCCGTGGACTGGCTTTCATCTAAGGGTAATGCTGGACTGGTTTACCCCTCGGTTTACTGCAAGCACAACGAGATTGAGCTTCACCAACTACCCAAGATTAAGCGGACACACGGAGACAAAAGCAGCTTTTATAAGTCGGTGCTAAAAGTTAGAGATTATTGCCAAGAGGCAGGCGCTGTAAGGCATGAGCAGAAACTACAATCAGAATTCCTACGAAGAAACGACTACCGATACTACGGATTATTCGACGAAAACGACATTTTTGAATTTCATAAAGAATTTATAGATACCGATAAGCGGATAGGGGGTAATGCTATGTCCCTTCAGTCAATTGCCGAGCAATTATTAAGTCAAAATATCGTAAGCAATACGAGAGCAGCTAATACAACGTCGATGTACGCCATACACTGGATGCACGGACAGCGATTCGACCTAAGCAAAAGCCAAGTAAAAACCCATAGGGCCAGACTACGTAAGATAGGAATTGATATTGCCAACCCTTGCGACTTGTCGAGATTTTCTCCAGTTAAGGTTGTTGAGCAGCGTGAGATCCTTCGCTCACCACTCGATATTCCCGCTTGGTACCAGATGCCCCAGACCAAACCATATTTATCACTCGTAGCTTAGAGGCTTGCTCATGGATGACTTATCGAAGAGGATTTACGAACTCATGCAGGACTATCGTGAACTTGGAGAGATGATGCCCGCGGATCATCCAGGCGCAAGGTTACTTCCCAGGTTAAACAGTGATCTAGAGCGCTTATCAATTGAGCTATTAACAGCTGCAAACAGTAATCAAGTCTCATAAGTGTTACTGGGTTTCTGCGCGCCCTTGAGCCGCGAGTGCTCGCAGCGCCACAAGGCGCGCAGAGCCCCTTGGAAACAATACCAAATCTGCCCACCTAAAAATCAGCATAAAACCCTAGTTTTACACCAGTAAAAAAATCATTCGGAGTCGATCAAGCCCCCGTAAACAAAGGGCTCTGTGATTTCTTATGGTCATTTTAGTGTGGCGTTAAGGGTGGTAAGTAACTGGTAATCTAGTGGTAACGAAATTCGCACCATTGGTGATGTATTCTTAAGATGTAATTCAATGGACGCAGTCCAGCACAATGATTTGGTTTCAGGCCTTTTAAAGCCTATTATGTGCCTATAAACAGCGTGTTACGGCAAGCCTCGCGTTTCACTGTTATTCGCATAATGTATATTATGTTAAATTGTTGGTGTCTTTGCTGGTGATGCCGGCCGCCATCTTATTAACTTGTCTAGAGACTCTTTTCCATATGCTCAGATTTTTAACCCGTGGCCTTACCGTTGGCGCTTTAATTCTCTCTGGATTGGCGTTTGAAGCACACAGTAAAGCTGTGCTTGAGTTTTCTGAAGAACAGTCAAAGACAGCCATCGATATACTCGCAAAGCTTTCAGAGCGTCATTATCGTGACCAAAAAGTAGATGACGAGCTCTCCAGCATGGTGCTGGATAAATTCGTGCTGTCTCTCGACCCCAGCAAGTCTTTTTTCTTGCTAAGTGATTTGGAGGAGTTTGAAGTTTATCGGACACAGCTAGACGAGCGATTTCTAGCGGGTGACCTAACACCTGGGCAAGCCATATTCAGCCGTTATTTCGAACGCGCCTCCGCACGATTAAATGACGTCATTGATCAATTGGAGGGTGCGCCGTTAGCTTTTGATTTCAATAAAGATGAGTTTATAGCAATTAGCGCCGATGATCAGGCTTGGGCCGCGAACAAGGCTGAGGCAGATGGTCGCTGGCGCAAGCGTTTAAAGGCCAATTTATTAAGCCTCAAACTGGCCGATGAACCACTCGATAAAGCTCAAGAAACATTGCTAAAGCGTTACAGAAATCAACTTAAGAGGTTAGATCAGCAGGGTGCTGACGATGTGTTTGAGGGCATGATTAATGCCCTCACCCTGCTCTACGACCCGCATACTAGTTATTTGTCGCCAAAGACGCTTGAGAATTTTAATATATCCATGTCGCTTTCTCTCGAGGGTATTGGGGCCGTACTTCAAGCTGAGGATGAATTTACCAAGGTGGTACGCTTAATTACGGCAGGGCCTGCCGACAAGCAAGGTGAGTTGCGACCAGCGGATAAAATCGTTGCTGTAGGGCAAGGGCCAGCGGGTGATTACGTCGATGTTGTCGGCTGGCGGCTTGATGAAGTCGTCAAACTAATCCGAGGCCCGGCTAATACTGTGGTGCGTCTATCCATCATTCCCGCCACGGCTGCTGACAATAGTGACCGGCGTGAGATCAAAATACAGCGGGGCAAAGTTAAGCTAGAAGAACAAGCGGCTAAAAAAGCGATTGTAGAACTAACTGACGGCGAGCAGCTATTTAAAATTGGCGTGATTAATGTTCCCGCATTTTACATAGACTTTGAGGCATACCGCCGCCGCGACCCAGACTTTAAAAGTACCACGCGAGATGTATACCGCCTGCTTAAAGAGCTGGAACAAGAAAGTATTGATGGATTGATCATCGATCTGCGTAACAATGGCGGCGGCTCATTGCAGGAGGCAACCACCCTTACAGATTTATTTATCGATCAGGGCCCAGTTGTCCAAATTCGCCAGACAAATGAAACCATTTCACGTAACTACCGCTCCCGTCAGCGCGCAGTTTATCGTGGCCCGATGATTGTTCTGACTAATCGGTTAAGTGCATCGGCCTCAGAGATTTTTGCGGGGGCGATCCAAGACTACAAACGCGGCCTCATAGTCGGCGCCCAGTCTTTTGGTAAGGGTACAGTGCAGTCCCTGACGCCGGTTCACTCAGGGCAACTTAAGATTACCGAGTCAAAATTCTATCGGGTTTCTGGTGACAGCACGCAACACCGAGGAGTGCTACCGGATATTAATTTCCCATTTTTGGTCGACGCTACGGATGTCGGGGAAAGCTCTTATGAGCATGCCCTACCCTGGGATCAGATCCACCCAGTGCCTCACGATTATTATTTTTCTTTCGAGAAAATATTAAGTGAAGTTAAAGCGTTGCACGAAGTGCGAAAGGAAAAAGACCCAGACTTTATATTTCTTGAGTCACAGGTGGCGCGACTGGCCGAAACCCGAGCTAAAACTAAAATTTCCTTAAACGAAACTCGCCGCAAGCAGGAGAAGGATGAGTTTGAAGCTGACTCGCTGCGATTGGAAAATACTCGACGCACAGCAAAAGGCTTAGAGCCTCTTGAGTCAATGATAGTCTGGAGAGAAGAGCAGGAAGAGAAAACCGCAGAGGCCAGCAAGCCAACTGCAGAGATCGATACGGATAATGATACTTTACTCTCAGAGTCTGCCTACATCCTTATAGATATGATAAATTTACTGCAAAAGGAGTCGGCCAATAAGTTAGCCAACTTCTAACCAATCCTCACAATGACTGGGCGCCATTAGGCGCCCTTTTTGTATGCTCATTAATGTGCTCCTCTGCAAGCAGTGTTGAGTAGGTACACAGGAAAGCCATGAATATAATCTCATTTAATACGAACAGCATTCGTATGCGCTTGCACCAACTTGAAGCGCTAATAGAAAATCATCAGCCTGATTTTATCGGAATTCAAGAAACAAAAGTAAGTGATCCCGATTTTCCCGTAGACGATATTCGAGCCTTGGGTTATGAACCGGTCTTTCATGGGCAGAAAACACATTATGGTGTTGCCTTACTTTGTAAACATAAAATACTGGATGTTCAAAAGGGCTTTAAGGGCGAGCCAGATGATGCTCAGCGACGTTTTTTGGCTGTGCGCTGTGAGTCGCCACTAGGTGGGGAAATAATGCTTGTTAATGGCTATTTCCCTCAGGGCGAAAATATTAAACATGAAACAAAATACCCGAACAAGCGGGATTATTACGCCAACCTGCAGTCTTTCCTCAATGAAACCTGCGACCAAGAAAGTGATGTTGTTGTCATGGGGGATATGAATATTTCTCACTCGGATTTGGATATTGGTATCGGTGAGGATAATCGCAAACGTTGGTTGAGCAGCGGGAAATGCAGCTTCCAGCCCGAGGAGCGCGAATGGCTTGATCGTTTATTGAGCTGGGGTCTAAAAGACACCTATCGTGAGTTGCAGCCTAACAGTAAGGATCTTTTTAGTTGGTTTGATTATCGCAGTAAAGGGTTTGACCGTGAGCCTAAGCGAGGTTTAAGGATTGATCTTATTTTGGCGACTGAGTCGTTAATGCAACGCTGCACGGATGCCGGTGTTGATTACGATGTGCGCGCGATGGACAAGCCCTCTGATCACGCACCCATCTGGGCTAACTTTCAATAGTAGAACGAGCCCTTGTCAAGCCTTCGCCTCTAGGGTGTCGTCGGATGTTTCTTTATCAGCCTTTCCCAGCCAGCGCAGTAGGTGAGTTTCTAGGTCGTCACAACGGACGGGTTTGGCTAGGTAATCATCCATTCCTGAGGCAAAGCACAATGACTTATCCTCTTCGCTTGTGTGCGCCGTCATGGCTAATATAGGTACCCGAACACCAGCTTCGCCGGCCTTCTCGAATTCTCGGATTTTACGGGTGGCCTCATAACCATCCATTTCAGGCATTTGGCAATCCATCAAAATTAAATCTATTTCAGCTTGTTCGTAGATCTGTAGTGCTTCTAAACCATTAACTGCTAAGTGTACTTGGTAACCGAGCTTTTTCAGCATTGCTTCCGCGACCATTTGGTTAACACGGTGGTCCTCCACCAGTAAAACTTGCATATTCGAAGGTCTGGCGGCACTCGACGCTAAATCCCGCGTTGCCTCCAGAGGTTTTTTGAGTATCGTGTGGCACAACAGCTCATGTAATGATTTACGCATTAAGGGGCGCTCTAGAGCATAAATACTAGGTCCTGTGAGCTTGCTGCGCCCTGCCCTGGATACCAGCAATATAGGAAGCTCCGGGTAGTCTGCAATCAGCTTATTTACCTCGGCATTCACTGTACTGCCATTAACCCAGATAAGAGCAGTCAGTGGTGTCTCTGCCCGGTACAGCTTTTCTATGTCACCCGCCACCTGCTCTACGCAGTAAAGGCGCTCTACGAGTAGGCCCCAGGTCTCTAGCTCTTCAATGTGGCCTTGATCCAATAGTTTTCGTGGGTCAAGAAGCGCAACTTGCTTGCCTTGCAATTTAGGGTGGCTGGTAAATGTCGCCGGTTGGTTGCTGGCAATGTCGACGGGAAGGAGAAGGTGATAACAGCTGTCTTTACCCGCCTCGCTGTACACATCAAGAGAACCGTTCATGCATTCGGTAAGACCTCGACATATCGACAGCCATAACCCCCCTGCGTGAGCTGATGTACGCTCTTGTGCTGCCTCAAACTTTACATCTTCCGCGTGCGTTAAATGATCTGTAATCATTATGCATAGCTGCCCACGCTGATCGGCTAGTCGCTCTAATTGCACATCGATATGGACACGACCCTGCTCGGAAAATTGCACGGTATTGGTCAGCAGGTTCTTGATTATTTGTGTAAGGCGTTTACCGTCTGCCGCTATGCGCAAAGGTAGGTCGGCTGCTATACGGTAATCAAGTTCAACACCCTGCTGCGCAGCTTCCAGTCCGGTAGCGCTGATCAGGTTTTCCAGCTGTACCCTGAGATTAATAACGCTGTGGTCCAGAACCAGCTGGCGGTTGTTGATGCGGCTGAAATCGGCAACGTTGTTGACTAGGTCGAGTTGCCGCTCACAGGCTTTTGCTGTCATATTTAAAAACTCGTTCTGCTTTTGGCCGCTGTTGCTTTCGCTCAGTAATGATAGCCCGCCCATGATGTCATTAAGGGATGTCCTGAACTCATGACCCAAGCTTTCCAAGAATTCAGCGCTGAGGTCGACAGATGCATCGCTGTTGCGTTTCTCGGCTTCTAATATTTGTGCTTTTTGCTTGAGAGCGTGATTGGACTCCAGTCGCTGCCAATGAAGCTCGCTGAGATTTCCAACCTGATACTCCTGCATGGCAAGAAAGACCAGCATCATAAAGCCATACATATAACCTTCGAATCCCCCAATATAGAAACCTGAAAGCGCTACAGGGAGAAGGGCGATGAGCTGAAATATACGACTGAATGTCCTGTAAGGAGCGGTTGCATGGATCGTTGTGGATAGGGATATGACGGTGTAAATCCATAATACTGGCGTCTCTCCCACCATGCCGAGCACGAGAGTAAAGCTGACCAGTATTACACTCCACCATGCAGTGCCGATTAAGGTTGAGATGAAGTAGACATCGCGCCATCGCGCAGGGGCGCAGCTGTAGATGTGATCGAAACGGATTAAAAAGTATGCTCGAACGAATGTAATTAACATAAGACCGACTGTTAAGACGATCGATAATGTCGGTGCAATGACTGTCATATAGCCGAGGGAAAAGCACAGCAGGTAGGCAAGAATATTGACGACAAGTCCGCGGCGACTGTATTTGGCCATGCGCTCATCGGTTTCACGCATGATGGCGCGGTCTTTTTGGACTTTTGATTGGGGTTGGAAAAAATGCATGCCTGCCTCTGATACCTAAAGCTTATATCAGTATAGACCTTTTAAAACTTTTTTTTAAAAACCAAATACTCTATATAAATCAGCTTGTTAGGAGATTATTTAAATGTAGTTTCTTCTCCGTAGTGGCGATGGATGTCAACCAAACCAAGCTGCGCGCGTTGGTAGTTTTACTGACCTTAGTAAGTTAGGCTGCCAGCAATGTGCGGATATCAATTGAAAACAATCGGCCTCGGGGGGGCAGCGCTCTGTCACAGCAAGAATCAATCGAGCAATTTCTCATTGACGTGGAAAAGCGCGCTTACCGTATGGCTGAGGTCAGCGTGCGAAACCGTGAGGATGCCCTCGACATTGTTCAGGATGCCATGTTTTCTCTGGTGCGCCGCTACGCCAGTAAGCCTGCCGATCAGTGGCGCCCTCTTTTTTTTCGTATATTGAGCAACGCTATCATCGATTTTCATCGCTCACAGAAGCGCAGGTTTGGCGTTTTTAGCTGGCTCTCACCTAGCGATGAAGAGCGCGGGTCGCCCATTGAGCAGCTAGCAGATCCACAGCCGAACAACGGCATGCTGAATGTGTTGCGCAATGAGCGCATCGACCGCCTAGGGTCGGCGGTGAGCTCTCTTTCAGTGCGGCAACAGCAGGCTTTTTTTCTTCGCTGCTGGGAGGGGTTCAGCACCCGTGAAACCGCTTCACTGATGAAATGCAGTGAAGGCAGCGTAAAAACACATTACTCCAGAGCGTTGGCATCGGTTCAGGATAAACTTGGGGATCTATACGATGAGCACTGAGAAAGCACGCCCTTTACTCTATCAAGCCGACTTGCGGTCAACCGAAGCGCTCAGTGCGCAGGAGGCAAGTCAGCTTAGGGAGAGACGTCAATTGGTTATGCAAAGGCATGAGTTCATACCGAATTTATCTCTGCAGAAATATTGGCCTTTGGCGATGAGCTGCTGCTTACTGCTGGCGCTCATCTTTATTCCAAATCAAGTGGTTGATAATACCACTATTGAACTGACTGGCTATGAGCTCAGCAGCCTGATTGAATACGGTTCGGGAGTCGTGCAGGACGAATCAAATTCTGTTTTCGACGAAAATTGGGCGCTGTATAATGATTGGGTGTTTTATGAGTGGCTTGCTGAAGAGCAGCTGGCTGGAGCGTTCTGATTTCTGAGCTGTGAATCTATTAACCGATCACTTCAACCAAAACGGTCTTGATAATAAAACCCAGCAAGCACAGCCCTAGCACGGAGAACAGGATAAAAGTCCCAAAGCGGCCGGCCTTCGACTCCTTGGCCAGGTCCCAAATGATGAAGATCATAAAGGCAATTAACCCACCTACGCCTACGATCATTGATAGGCTTTCAAACGATTCGATATCCATAAGGCTTTCCTAATTAATATGGCCTAAATAACAGGCATAAAAAAAGCCGGCTAGGCCGGCCTTTTTCTAAGCAAGTTATATCTTACAGCTTGCCGTCTAACTCAGGTATCGCATCGAACAGGTCAGCAACAAGGCCGTAGTCAGCAACCTGAAAAATAGGCGCGTCTTCGTCTTTGTTGATCGCTACGATCACTTTACTGTCCTTCATACCAGCTAAGTGCTGAATAGCACCAGAGATACCAACAGCTACGTACAGGTCAGGAGCAACGATCTTACCGGTTTGACCAACTTGCATATCGTTTGGTACAAAGCCAGCATCAACGGCGGCACGAGAAGCACCCACGGCGGCGCCTAGCTTGTCGGCAACCTTGTACAGCATTTCAAAGTTTTCACCGTTTTGCATGCCGCGGCCACCTGAAATAACAATACCAGCGGCTGTCAGCTCAGGGCGATCACTCTTAGCGACTTCTTCACCAACGAAGCTGGAGATCCCAGCGTCAGTCACAGTACTGACTGCTTCAATGGCTGCAGAGCCGCCTTCAGTGGCTACAGCGTCAAACGCGGTACCGCGAACGGTCAGAACCTTGATGGCGTCAGAGCTCTGCACTGTCGCGATCACGTTACCTGCATACACAGGGCGCTGGAAGGTATCAGTGCTCTCAACAGAAGTGATGTCAGATATCATCTGTACATCCAGCAGAGCTGCGGCACGTGGCGCAATGTTCTTACCGTTTGATGTTGATGGCGCGAGTATGTGCGTGTAATTCTTACCCACTTCAGCAATCAGCAGAGATACGTTCTCGGCCAGTTGATGAGCGTAAGCGGCGTTGTCAGCAACCAAAACCTTGGTCACGCCGTCAACTTTGGCAGCGGCTTCAGCCGCCGGGCCACAATCACTGCCGGCAATCAATAGGTCGATGTCGCCACCGATGGCTTTAGCAGCGGCTACAACGTTTAGGGTAGCTGCCTTGAGGGTAGCGTTGTCGTGTTCAGCAATTACTAAAATGCTCATCAGAATACCTTCGCCTCATTTTTCAGTTTGTCGACCAGTTCAGCAACATCGGCAACCTTGATGCCAGCTTGACGCTCAGCAGGTGGCTCAACTTTTAAGGTTTGAACGCGTGGAGCAGCGTCAACACCCAGCTCTTCTGGAGTGGTTGTATCCAAAGGCTTCTTCTTTGCTTTCATGATGTTTGGCAAAGAGGCGTAACGCGGCTCGTTCAAGCGTAAGTCGGTCGTTACGATTGCTGGCAGGTTGAGCGCAACGGTTTGTAAGCCACCGTCGATTTCGCGGGTAACGTTTACTTTACCGTCAACCATTTCAACTTCAGAGGCAAAAGTGCCCTGAGCCAGTCCGGTCAATGCGCCAAGCATCTGACCGGTTTGGTTGTTGTCGCCATCGATAGACTGCTTACCGATGATGATAAGGTCTGGGCTTTCTTTCGCAACGATGGCTGCTAGACATTTGGCGATGGCCAATGGCTGTAGCTCAGCGTCGGTTTCAACCAAGATACCGCGATCAGCGCCGAGCGCCATTGCGGTACGGATTTGCTCTTGGGACTGCTTAGGTCCCATAGATACAGCCACAATCTCAGTGGCAACGCCCTTCTCTTTGAGGCGAACCGCTTCTTCGACGGCTATTTCACAGAAAGGGTTAATAGACATTTTGGCGTTTGCTATATCTACGCCGGTGCCGTCACTTTTTGGACGCACTTTTACGTTGTAATCGACAACGCGTTTAACAGCTACAAGAATCTTCATGGATTTCCCATTCGCTTATCTGTTGGATCAATGCCGCACCGACAACTTAAGGTGCTTGAGCGGCGTTTCCATGGCCCGAGAGCCACGCCCTGACGGTTAGTAAACCGAGGCCTGAGCCTTTTGAGCGCGCAGTATATTGAGGGTTTTAGCCTGCAAAATCAATACCCTAAGTGCCCAGGATAACTTCCCTAAACGCCTGAAACGTCTTATTTAGACGAGCAGGACGAACAACATCCATCGCAGTTTAGCAAATACTCTATCTACGCGAGTATCAATAATAGCCAATCACACTGCTTGAAAAACCAGTATTGGTAAAAAATGCCATTGGTGGTAACCACTTAGTGACTATATAATGCCGAGCTACGCGAGCATTGTCTCAACAAATAGCCGCTACGAAAAGCGTGTATAAGCCTAACCGAAAAGAATAGAAGCCTAGGAGAGAAAACTGTGGAACGTGAATTTATGGAGTACGACGTCGTCATCGTCGGTGCAGGTCCAGCAGGACTGGCCGCGGCCTGTCGTATTCGTCAATTGAACGAAGAAGTCAGCGTCTGTGTCGTAGAAAAAGGCTCAGAAGTTGGTGCGCATATTCTCTCTGGCGCTGTATTTGAGCCCACTGCCCTGAACGAGCTCTTCCCGAACTGGAAAGAGCTTGGCGCCCCACTCCACACAGAAGTGAAAGGCGACGATATTTACCTGCTGCAAAGCGGCGAGAAAGGTCAGAAAGTACCGGGCTTTTTTGTGCCTAAAACAATGCACAACGAAGGCAACTACATCATCAGCCTTGGCAACTTATGTCGTTGGCTGGCAGAACAAGCTGAAGCGCTTGGCGTTGAAATCTACCCAACCTTTGCTGCTTCGGAGGTGGTTTACCATGAGGACGGTAGTGTCAAAGGCATAGCCACAGGCGATGCGGGCATCGCCGAAGATGGTAGCCACAAAGGCTCTTACACTCAGGGTATGGAATTACACGGCAAGTACACCTTCTTCGCTGAAGGTTGTCGCGGGCATTTGGGCAAACAACTGATCAGTCAGTTCAAGCTTGATGAAGGCAAAGAGCCACAGCATTACGGCATTGGTATCAAAGAGATTTGGAAGATTCCCGCTGAGCAGCACCAGCAAGGTTTGGTTGTGCACACAGCTGGTTGGCCTTTGGCTGAAAATGGCGCTGCAGGTGGTAGTTTCTTGTACCACATTGAAGACAATCAGGTTGTCTGCGGCCTAATCACCGATTTGAGCTACAACAACCCGCACTTGAGCCCATTTGATGAGTTTCAGCGCTATAAACACCACCCTGTTATTAAGCAGTACCTAGAGGGCGGTGAGCGCACTTCTTACGGTGCTCGTGCGATCACTAAGGGCGGCATTCAATCTCAACCTACCATGCACTTTCCTGGTGGTTTGTTGATTGGTGATGATGCGGGCACCCTGAACTTCGCCAAGATTAAAGGCTCTCACACAGCCATGAAGTCTGGCATGGTGGCGGCTGAGACTGTTGTTGAGGCCCTTAAAGCCGAGCGCACCAGTGATGACATGGTCGAATACGAGGCAGCCTACAAAGCGTCTTGGGCATACAAAGAGCTATACGCGCAGCGCAACTTCGGCCCAGCGCAGCACAAGTGGGGCAACTTCATCGGTTCCGCTTACGCGTTTATCGACATCAATATTTTCAACGGCAACCTGCCATGGACTCTGTCTGATCCAAAGCCGGATCACGCACAGCTGACGCCGGCCTCAGAGGCCAAGCAGATTACCTACCCTAAGCCTGACGGCAAGCTGAGTTTTGACAAGCTCTCTTCAGTGTTCCTGTCTAATACGAACCACGAAGAAGATCAGCCGATACACCTTAAGCTCGCAGACGCATCAATCCCACTGGGCAGCAACCTCGCCATGTTCGATGAGCCGGCGCAGCGCTACTGCCCCGCAGGCGTTTATGAGATAGTTGTTGAGGAAAGTGGTGATAAGCGTTTCCAGATCAACTCACAGAACTGCGTCCACTGTAAGACCTGTGACATCAAAGACCCTGCACAGAATATTACCTGGGTCACACCGGAAGGCGCTGGCGGACCAAACTACCCGAATATGTAATGGGGTGTCGCTAACGCGTTGTTGAGCAAAATAAAAAAGGAGCCTAGGCTCCTTTTTTATTTTTGTGGCTTTTCCGTCCAATTATCCCAGCCGCTCTTAAACCTAAACCTAAACCTCAAGAGCAGGTGAGACCGTGTGTTATTCGATATACCCTAAAAAGAAGCGCTCTCCCCCGCTTCGAATAAACAGGCCTTTGCGCCCAGCAATGGCATCAATATCGGCCTCATCAACAAGCTGATAAAAGACGCTGCGATTAATCAGGGCGGGCAGTTGATGACGCACCATCACCAGCGGCCTTGGCTCCTCATCATCCAAGCTGCCCATCCACAGTGCATGCTCGGCATCCAGTACAAACTCATCACCGACGTTGGTGGTAAAAACAAAAGCTTGGTGTCCCTGCGAATCCGGCTCCTTGCTTGCTGCAATAATTAAAAAAGGCGCTACGTCGACCTGTATTCGCCACTTCTCGACCGGGGTTAGCAAAAAGTAGTCATCACCTTCTCTCTTCAGTATGCGTGAGAACATCTTAATCATGGCGGGGCGACGAATTTCATCACCCAAGTAGTACCAGCGCCCCTCGCGGTCTATGCGCATATCCAGATCGCCGTTAAGGTCGGGCGACCACTGATCCACAGGGGGAAGGCTGTTGAGGTTTAATTGCTCACTGGCCAATACGCTATCAAGGAACGGTTGTCCAAGCGAGTGATCGGAATCGGTCATAGGGTGCTCTAACTATGTTATGGCGAATGTCGTCGACTGGCATTATAGAGTATTGGCAGGCAGGGTTGCCTTTGATTTATCTTAGGGGTTGGAGCTTCTGAGCGAAAAAATGAACATCGCTGCCCCGCCTGAACTACCCAGGCAGCGAGAGGCGATTGCGATGCCGCCTCTGGGGATTCGTTTAGCGCTTGGGCGCCAAACCTATATTTACCCCCACGTCCATAATGAACTTCATTAAGCCCTCCATGTCTTCAACGCCTCGAGTTAGGGCTGAATTATGGAAGAGTTCAACGGCTCCGTGCGTTAGCGCCCAGTATGTTAGATTATAATAATACGGAGGGGCATCATTCAGTTGACCCGCTTCAATACGCTCAGCGAAAAAACTATTGAGCTGCTGCATTGCCGCTTCACGCATGGCGCTTAGCTCGGCTAACTTTTCAGTCTCTTCACCACTTGCAAGGAGTCGTTCTTCTAAACGCTGAAATAATCTAGCTCGTACCGGGTCTGACATGCGGTTGTAGAAATAAACCTTGGCTGGCGCGGTGTAATCGCTGCCACTCGAAGCTTGTGCTATCGCCTCTTCCATCTGACTTTGCAGCAGGTGAAGATCATCGAACATTAAACGTATATAAATTTCGGACTTCGAGGTGAAGTGTTTATAGATGGTGCCCTTGCCAATATCGACTGTTGCCGCGATCAGCTCAACCGTCACTTTATCCTCGCCTTTCTCCAGCAGTAGTGCCAAAGCCGCATCGAGGATAGACTGTTCTCGCTGTCGAAATTGCTGAACTCGTAATCTCGCTTTTTCCATTGTCATACCAACACGCTAATCTATTCAAAGAGTTGAGTTGACCACGCAGTCTGCGCACAAGACCCCAGCATAGAGCAAACTTGCCTCGCAGGACAATGGCCATTGTGTCACGATACTATGACATTAGTACCCAAAGGCTCTGGTCAGTCATATTTAACTGGCTATACTTCGGCGTATACAAAATTAAAAGGGTGCGTGTATGTCGAAAACAAGTATTGCAGAAATAAACTTACAGCTTGCTGACCTGAATGGATGTCTAGAACATGCATACTGGGAGGCCTCATCCATGAGCGACAAGGATCTGTTCCATGACCTTATCAGCGCGCTGCATTCAGAGTTATCTGAATTGGCGAAGTTGAGCGTTCAGGATCATGACCTCGAGTATGAGGCCATTAGCTTAGAGTTTCGCCGTGCGCGCATGCGCTTAAAGGACTTGCGAAAGAACTTGGACAACCGTATATCCAGAGCCGCCACCGCCGCAAAGCTTGAATACACCCTGAGTGCGCTTGCACCTGTTTTTGCAGACTAATCCTACCCGGAATGCCTTACTCACCTCCGCTTATCGAAGGGAGGCTAAGCCTTCCGTCCGCTTTTAAAAACCGCTCCGAGTCTCAGTCTGGTATCGTGGATAAAAGGCCGCTCACACTGAGAGTGTGGCCTAGCCCCATAAAATCGAGATCGTAGATGTGAGCTGGCAAATTTATGCAGGCGTGGCAGGTATGCCCGCCGATGAAAACCACAGGGCAATCAGCTGCCACCGGGTGTTAGAGTGGCCAATGATAGTCGCTGCCATCTGTACTCTGGGGCTTTGGTACCTAAACAGCAATGGCCAGAAATTGGCGGGGCTATCTCACGTTACCAGCCTTTCCATTTGGGCTTTGTTTGTAATTGAGACGGTCATGCTCAGCGCCTTGAGTGATCGGCCAATTCGCTATTTACGCCGTAACTGGCTCAATCTCGTCATTATATTCACCGGCATACCGCTGCTCTTGCATGACTCTGGCTTCGGTGCTGCACTGCGCATCTTAAGGCTGGCGGTCCTCTTCTCCCTGCTCATACATGTCACGGAGCATGTAAAGCATTTACTTTCTCGCAACACTTTAAGCGCCACCCTTGTCGGTACAGCCATTGTTGTTGTCTTGGCGGGCTTCATGATGGCGGCTATAGACCCCGGCATTAACACCCCCTCAGAAGGCGTATGGTGGGCGTTGGTGACCGTAACAACGGTTGGTTATGGTGATGTCGTGCCGACGACCGATATAGGCCGCTTTTTTGCGAGCCTGCTCATTTTCATTGGCCTGGGGTTGCTGTCCCTACTGACCGCTACGATTGCTGCAGCGCTCATTAGTAGACAAGAAAGTGTCGTGACGCAGCGCCAGCGAGAGGAACAAAGAAAGATTCTGGAGCTGGAAATACAATTGAAAAGAATCGAGGCTAAATTGGACCGCTTGCTGAAAGAGTGATGGAGTTTATATAGCTGTTTCAGCTACACGAAGCGCTGACTATGACATTTCTGTTTAACCAGAAACGAAGCAGCACTGGAAGTTTTCGCGAGCTGATCAATACTTAATGGTGACCAAAGGAAATACTCTCAAAGTAAGGTTGCCTCAACTTACTTTGATAGAGTGCCAAGAGCAGAGCGGAATTACTAAGGAGTGTGTCCCCATCGCGCTCCTTACCCTATCCTCTAATGGTCTTAACCCAGCCTCTCTCCCCCAGAGGGTTGGGTTCTTTTTATTTAGCCCCAAGGGCACAAACAACCACCTCCTGCATCGGAAAATTCACCCCTTTCCAGTAGTGGCCAAATAAGCGGAGCCGCGCACGTCGCATAGCTTAGTCATATTAGCGGGCCTGTGGGAATCCGAGCTTCCACCCTCTCAATGTGACGGCTAGTCTCTTCATATGTAAGCACTCCATATTATGGGGTGTGTTGACTAAAAAAAAGGGGCCATACGGCCCCTTAATAAGAAAGATTTAATGGATGATCACATCCGAGCCTGCTTCCATCGACCTTTGGTAGAGTGAAAATTCGAGCT
>Ga0209292_1001820_pt1 | contig 25548 bp, 27 predicted proteins | sample GOMGulsemesocosm_2_FD_184634 | JGI IMG/M metagenome (GOLD analysis project Ga0209292, IMG submission 184634) | Methane-oxidizing microbial communities from mesocosms in the Gulf of Mexico - GOM9C Gulf of Mexico (SPAdes) (version 2) | ecosystem: Environmental > Aquatic > Marine > Cold seeps... | reverse complement strand
GCAGTCCACGCCACGCACTTCAGATCCTGCAACAGTTTGCGGGCAGAGCGCAACGCAACGCCGTTCCATATGGATAGCGCAATGACATCGCTCTCCCGCGCCATGGCTGCCAAATTTTCCATTTCGGTGGAAATGCCGCCATCGCGCACGGTAAGGTCGCAGCGTTCAAACACCATATCCAACAGGCCTTTTCCATATTCATGCACATCGCCTGAAGCGGTCAGAATGCGCACGCCCAATCCAACCAATTTGCGCAGTCGATCGCCAGCTTTACCCGCAGCAATCAGATCGGCGTGTTCACAAAGCTCAACATAGGTGGTTGCGGGAACGATTGGATCGGGCTGCACCATATCGCATTTCAATCGCGCGCCCCATGCAGCGCAACGTCAGAAATATATCAAGACATCCGTGGCATTAACTCCGCCTGATCCAGACCATCCAACAGCCGTTTAGCAAGGCCTTCTGCGCTCCAAAGCAGACTGGCACTGATTTCAATGCGTGCTGAAACGCAGTGCGTGTGACTGGATCGGCAAAATGATGGCCGTAACACACAGTGTAATGCGCGCGGCAAAGCTTTGTAATAATATGCTTTTCAACGATCGCCATGCCAAGCGCGCAACAGAGATCATGGAAAGACGCGGCAAAACCATCGTCCAAATTCGAATGAACAAGAACTGGTTCCTCCTGTGCGGCAATCAAACCAAGCGCGCGCACAGTTTCCGCCGTTGCAGTGATATCACTGCATTGTCACCCGGCAGGCGAAAGGTAAAATATTACCCGAGATTGCCAAGGGTAGTGGCGCCCGCCACCAAAGCATATTTCGTATTCTCAAACGCGCCTAGAAAGCCCAACATAAAGTCCCAAAGTGCATTACGGCCGGTGCGGCCTCCGTCACGCGACGAAAATCATCAGGGACTTCAAGGATCAAACCTGTTCCGCAACGGTGGTTTCGAGCGAACGGCATCCAAGGTGGGCGTCTTGCATCAACCACCCTTCCCTCATCGCTTTTTGCATATACTCAAACTCTGACGCCACATGATGTTCGGCTTGGAAAGCGCCGCCGGGACCACACGCCATTCTTCCGCTCCAGCGCGGACTTCAGCCAGAAGATCCACAGCTTTTGGCAAGATTTCATCACCAAAAATCGCGCTAAGGCATCAGGCGAAGAGATCATGACAAAGTTCAAGGGCACTTACCAGCGTGTCAACTTCGGCTTCGGTGTTATACAGCCCAAACGACGCACGCGCCGTGGCCGCAACGCCCAAATGTTGCATCAATGGTTGCGCACAATGATGGCCCGCACGCACTGCAATGCCTCGTTTATCAAGCACTGTGGACAGATCATGCGCATGCGCAGCACCTTCCATAGTGAACGAAAAGATCGCGCCTTTTGTTGCCGAATTACCCTGTACATTCAACCAGTTAAGGCCGTCAAATTTGCTGCGGGCATAAGCACATAATGCCCGTTCATGGGCCGCGATATTGTCCATGCCAAGATCCATCATGTAGTCGAGCGCCGCCCCCAAGCCAATCAATTGAACGATTCCGGGAGTGCCTGCTTCGAACTTCATGGGCGGATCATTATAGGTCACAACGTCCTTTGACACTTCGCGGATCATGTCGCCGCCACCCATAAAGGGTTGCATCTCGGCCATGCGTTCTTTGCGCATATATATCGCACCGGACCCTGAGGTGCCGTATAATTTATGCCCAGTAATCGCGAAGAAATCACAGCCGATATCTTTAACATTCACCGGCATGTGAACAGAAGATTGTGAGCCATCGACCAGCACGGGAACACCTTTTTCAGCCGCCCCCTCACAGATTGATTTTACATCAACAACGGTCCCTAACACATTGGACATATGCGTAATTGCGATCAATTTTGTTTTGTCAGAAATGGCATCCAACACAGCCTGAGGATCAAGATCACCATTGCTGTCAATATCAACCCATTTCAACACAACACCAAGGCGTTCGCGCAGGAAATGCCACGGCACGATATTGGCGTGGTGTTCCATGACCGATAGGATGATCTCATCACCAGCCTGCAAATTCGCAGCGCCCCAACCGTAAGCCACCGTATTGATGCCCTCGGTCGTGCCCGAATTCATAACGATTTCATCCTCATGCGCGCCAAGAAAACGCGCAATGGTGCCACGCACAGCTTCGTATCTTTCAGTCGCGAGATTGGACAGAAAATGCAGCCCACGGTGCACATTGGAATATTCTTCAGCATACCCGCGGGTGACAGCGTCAATCACCACCTGAGGTTTCTGTGCAGATGCACCATTATCAAGGTAAACCAATGGCTTACCATTCACTTCGCGTGACAGGATCGGGAAATCAGCCCGGACTTTTTCGACGTCATACATCTGTTTCACAGGCCTTCTAAAGGGAGTATCCCGAGAGAGATCAACACAATGCTAAGCACGATGCTGATCACGAAGATTGAAGCAACGCCGCCCATAAAGACAAACACTGCTGATTTAAATCCATGAATTTGCGCCATAAAATGACACAGCTGCCAGACCATGATGATCATTGCGCCAATTCCGAACAAAGCAGCGCCATCCGGTATTATCAAGGCGATAATCAGTTGGATCACGTTTAGCGCGAATAAAATCACCTGCTGGAAGATCACAAGCGATAAAACATCGTCAAAGCTGCCCTGACCGCCTGCCATCCTACCTGCAACAACGGTACCAAGGAAGATCAGTACACCTTGACTCGCCAGCAACAACCCAACCAGAAAAAATGGGCTGGGTTCAAAAACTAACGTGCCTTCTGGTAGGTCGGGCCTTGGCAGAAAAAAACCAGTGACATAGCTTAGGATTACTGACGCCGCACAGGCCAAAGCAAACAACAACCACAAGGTCTGTCGCGGCAATTGCAAAGAAACGACCTCGGCCATCGCGCTGCGTGGATCCTGAAAGCTTTTAACAATCAGTGACTTAACATATGGAAAAGAAAACTCCATCATGCCCCCCGTGTTCGGATCACCGCGAGGCGAATTCCGATTGAAAAGAACGCAAGAAAGGCAATGCCCCAGATCAAGCCGACCAATTGTAACTCTGTTCCCTGCCCCATGATGCCCTCTGTTAGCCCTCGAAGAAGCAACAATGGTGACGAGGCAAGCAATGACCAGAACAAAGCCAAACGGATATCTAACCCTGAGAGCTTGATAAAGACACGGGCCACCAACCAGATGACAGCAGACACCATGTAAAACACCAATGGCGCCACAAAAACTGCGCCAATGAAGCCGCTATATGCCAAGCTTGGAAAATTCCCCAGCTCGGGCTGAAGTTCTGATTGCCGGGACCAGGTTGGTAAAAGGCTGATGAACACCATGATCCCGGCGACGAGCACATAGGTTAACGCCAACCCCTCATCGCCCACCATGCGGCGTTCAAACACTTCACGTGGGCGACGATAACAAGCAAGAATATCGCGTGTAACGGACATTGTATTTCCTTATGCGCGACGGCGTGCCAACCAAGCTTCAAGACGTTCTGTTAGCAGGTCACGAATGGATTCATCCGCAACTTCGTCAATCGCCTCAGCCAAGAATGCAAGCACCAAAAGATCCTGCGCCTCGCCCTTTGGAACACCGCGCGACCGTAAGTAAAACAACGCCTCTTCATCAATCGCACCACAGGTAGACCCATGCGAACAGATGACATCATCCGCGTAGATTTCAAGTTCTGGCTTTGCAAGGAACTGGCTGTCGTCATCCAAAAGCAGGCCTTGGCTGATCTGGTAGCCGTCGGTTTTTTGCGCATCCGGCTTGACCAAAATCTTGCCCTGGAACACACCAGTCGCGCCGTTACGGAGCACCTTCTTGAACACCTGACGGCTTTCACAATTCACAGCATCATGTGTGATAAAAACCGTATCATCATGGTGGAAACCCTGTGCATTTGAACCATCACCGGCGGCAACGCCGGCGATATGGGCCAGTGCGTCATCGCCTGCGACTTCGATCACGGCTTCATTGCGGGTCAGCGTGCCATTCACCGTCATGGTGAAGCTGCGGAACTGGCTTTCTGTGCCAATACGCGCAAACATATGCGTCGCGGCGTGGCGTATATGCTGACGACCTTGGGTGCGGATATGGTGGAAAGACGCACGATCGGCGACTTCAATTTCCATCACGGTGTTGAACCGCGCAGCCGCCGGGCCGTTTTCCAAAATGGTAATTTCAGCCCCTTCAGAAAGCTTCACACAGTGGTGTAACATAGCATCAGAACTATCTGATTTATAATCATAAACAAACGATACCGGCTTTGACACCTTGCCCGTTACATTTACAAGAATACCATCACTTGCCGCAGCCGTATTAACAATCGCCAGCGGGCGCGATACAGGGGTTTGCCCACGTGTTTCAAGCACCCCGTACAAACCTTGCGCCCAGTGGATATCTTTGTCTGCAACATCAGAAAGGCGTTCAATCGTGACGCCTTCCAAAGACAAATCATCAGACCGTTCCGCATCAAAAACACCATCCACAAAGACGATCTTCAGGCGATCAACCCCAGTGAAAAGCGGCGTCTCCTCATAGGCCACAAAATCGCCTTCGGGCGCGGTGGCTTGGGTCAATGCATCAGGACGGGTGTATTTCCAATATTCGTCGCGACGCCCAGGCAGGCTGGTCGTTGCCAGACGTGCCTTTGCATCTTCACGCGCTTTCAACGACCAGCCACCTGTGACAGGCACCTGCACCGCAAGTTGTGCGTTTTTGGGTTCTGCAACAGCCATTATGCGTACTCCGCCAGCAGGTCGGCATAGCCGTTGTTTTCAACTTCAAGAGCCAGCTCAGGGCCGCCGGTTTTGATGATACGACCATCCGCCATGATATGTACAACATCAGGTTTAATGTGATCGAGAAGACGTTGGTAGTGCGTGATAACCAAGAAAGAACGGCCTGCATCACGCAAAGCATTCACACCCTCTGCGACCAATTTCATGGCATCAACATCAAGACCGGAATCGGTTTCATCAAGGATGCACATCTTTGGCTCAAGCATCGCCATTTGCAGGATCTCATTGCGTTTCTTTTCACCGCCGGAGAAACCAACATTGACCGGGCGTTTCAACATATCCGCATTGATCTTCAAGGTCTTGGCTTTGGCCCGCACGACTTTCAGGAAATCAGCGGCAGAAAGTTCGTCCTCGCCACGCGCTTTGCGCTGTGAATTTACAGCAGTCCGCAAGAAGGTCATGTTACCAACGCCAGGGATTTCAACCGGATATTGGAACGCCAAGAACAGGCCTGCAGCGGCGCGTTCTTCGGCTTCGAGATCAAGGATGTCAGCGCCGTCAAGCTCAGCAGAACCTTCGGTCACTTTATAACCGGCACGTCCCGACAGAACATATGACAAAGTCGATTTACCAGACCCGTTTGGTCCCATAATCGCGTGTACTTTTCCAGATTCAAGCGTGAGATCAACACCTTTGAGGATCTGTTTTCCATCGTCTTCAAGTTCGGCGTGCAGATTTTTGATTTCAAGCATGTTTTTCTCTTTTCGTCAGCGCGTTCATACGCGGGGTTATCACAAAAGCCAAAGACCGGTGCAGAGATCTGCCACCGGTTTCGCTGTGTTTGGAACGCAGGTCAACGCCGCAAAACGGCACGGCCTGCATTGAATTCAGATTAAGGTTTAGAAGGTTTGTGCTTGCGCGACTGCGGGCACTGTCCCTTCCAGATTGCTGGTTGGTATGATCCCGTCCAAGCCTTCCGCGACCACAAGTGGTGCCGCGATTTGCGGCGCGTAAAGTGTGGCCCAAACCTGTGGATATTGATCCTGCAACTGGTTTTCGCCGTACATCATCGCGCAAAATCCGACAGCAAAGGCGGTCAGCCGCGTAAGGGAGAAGACTTTGAACAGCAACACCGCAAGCACGGCCACGCCCAAAGCGACCCAAAGTGGGCCATTGGCGCTTTGCAATTGGGTCACAAGCTGTTGTGGCAAATCGATCATCGGTGCGTGCCCTGCGGAATACATGTGAAACAGGCCAACATTGGCTGTCAACACAACGCCTGCGCCCGTCATCAGGGCCATTGGCATGCCAAGAAGCCGTTCGATCAGCGGTGCCTTGGTTGTATCGCGCGCCGCGCGCGAAAGGTTCAACCTTTTCTTCACACGGAACTTGCGGGATTTGGGAGCCCGCTGATTTGTATCCGCAGCCCCTACCAAGGTCTGACCCATCAGATTTGGCCCGGTTCCCTCGTGGATCCGCGCAAGGCGTTGATTGAAGATATCCTGCTGATTGGCCATTGCCATAATAATGCTTCCCACTGCTCGTGTTCGCATTAACAAATCGCGTCAAAAGGTGGCGTGAAGAAGGCAGCATGAAGGTATTTCTAGCCTCCAAGATGGCCATAAAGTGTTCCCCAGAAACAACTTCCGCCACGGAAGCCCCTGTGTGAAGTAAGGATATATGGGCGAAATACGGCATCGTTTAAACAGTCACCGCCGTGCCAGATGCCGAGACCATCAACATGGATGAACCGACAACTTCATAATCAAGATCAACTCCAACAACCGCGTTCGCACCTTTTTCAACGGCACGTTCTTCGAGTTCGCGCAGGGCCGTGTCGCGGGCATCTTGCAGCTTGCTTTCATAAGCCCCAGAGCGCCCACCAACGATATCGGTGATCGAAGCAAAGACATCGCGCACAACATTCGCCCCCATGATGGCTTCCCCCACGACAATGCCGTGGTAAGTCCGAACGGGCTTACCTTCGATTGAGGGGGTGGTTGTGATGATCATGATTTGCTTTCCCATTGATCAAGTTGGCCAGAATTTCTGGCCTCTTCAATTTTTAGGTCAAATTCCTGTTGCTTCAATTCATGAAGTTGCTTTCGAAGCTCATGGGCTTGTTTCAGGTTTTTACGAAGCCTGCGCCTTCGTAACTGAAACCAACCGATAATACTTAGAACAGTAACTATAAGTGCGGCGGCATTATCGTAGGGAAAGCCCATCCATGCGAACAAAAACTTCAGACCAAGCGCCCCCCCAAGAACCACAACGATGGGACCGGTGGTCTCAAAGCCGTGGCCCCTAGATAGGGCAGTACCTTCATTGTCTTGATTTTTGCCGAAATGGAACATTGTTTACCCAACAGACCCTTCCAGAGAAATCGCCACAAGAGCCTGAGCTTCCAAAGCGAATTCCATGGGCAGGGCTTGCAGCACGTCTTTCACGAAACCGTTCACAACCAGCGCCACGGCCTCTTCTTCGCCGATGCCGCGGGAGCGACAATAGAACAGTTGATCGTCATCCACCTTGGATGTGGTTGCCTCATGTTCGACGCGGGAAGAATTGTTCTTCACTTCAATATAAGGCACCGTATGCGCCCCACATTTATCGCCGATCAGCAGGCTGTCACATTGGGTGAAATTGCGGGAATTCTTGGCTTTCGGGTGCATCGACACAAGACCGCGATAGGTATTCTGCGCTTTACCGGCAGAAATACCTTTGGAGACGATGCGTGATTTGGTGTTTTTGCCCAAGTGCACCATCTTCGTGCCAGTGTCGGCCTGCTGCATGTTGTTGGCAATCGCGATGGAATAGAACTCGCCCTGGCTTTCATCACCGCGCAAAATGCAGCTTGGGTATTTCCAAGTCACAGCAGATCCGGTTTCAACCTGTGTCCACATGATTTTCGCACGATCACCACGACAATCAGCACGTTTGGTCACGAAGTTATAGATCCCGCCCTTGCCTTCTTCATCGCCTGGATACCAATTCTGCACGGTGGAATATTTCACTTCCGCATCTTCCTCGATGACGATTTCAACCACAGCAGCGTGCAGCTGGGCCACGTCACGTTTGGGCGCAGTACAACCCTCAAGATAGCTCACATGGCTGCCCTTAGCGGCAACAATCAGGGTGCGCTCAAACTGACCGGTGTTTTCCGCGTTGATACGGAAATATGTGGAAAGCTCCATCGGGCAGCGCACGCCAGGCGGCACGTAAACGAAAGAACCGTCTGAAAACACAGCAGAGTTCAAGGTGGCGTAGAAATTGTCAGTCACAGGAACGACTGTGCCCAAGTGTTTTTTCACAAGCTCAGGATGGTTTTTAATCGCCTCTGATATGGAACAGAAAATCACGCCGGCCTTTTCCAAATCCTTCTGGAAAGTCGTACCAAGAGAGACCGAGTCAAACACCGCATCCACCGCAACTTTGCGACCTTCAGGTTGGTAATCTTCCGCGCCTTCAACACCGGCAAGGATCATCTGTTCCTTTAAGGGAATACCCAATTTCGCATAGGTCGCGAGCAGTTTTGGGTCAACCTCATCCAAGGATTTCGGCTTCACCTCCATGGATTTCGGGCGGGCATAATAATAGATGTCTTGGAAGTTGATCTCAGGATATTCAACCATCGCCCAATTCGGTTCAACCATCTTCAGCCAACGGTCAAAGGCTGCCAGACGCCATTCCAGCATCCATTCAGGTTCTTCGTTTTTCTCTGAGATGAGCCTTACGATGTCATGGTTCACACCTATTGGGGCAAATTCCATCTCAACGTCGGTTTCCCAGCCGTGCTTGTAAGTCCCGGCAAGGGTTTTCACCGCTTCAACGGTTTCTTCTTCGACGCCATCTTTGGCAGTGAAATCGTCCATAGACATGTGCTTTCCCTTCAGGCCGCGCGCGCTTTTTGGCGGCGGTATTCTTTGATCCAGGCCGCAGCAAATGCCAAGACCTCTTGTTCTGTGTTTTCCGGACCTAGTGAGACACGGATGGCCGAGGACGCAATTTCTGGCCCATAACCCATTGCGCGCAAAACGCGGCTTTCACGGACTTTACCGGAGGAGCAGGCAGAACCCGCTGACACAGCAAAACCAGCCAGATCCATCTGCATGACCTGGGTTTCACCCTTCCAGCCCGGAATGGCGAAACACGATGTATTGGGAAGCCTTTTCGCGCGCTTCCCGGCAATAATAATATCTGATGCAGATTCTTCCAGCGCTTTTTCTAGAACGTTTCTAAGTTGCGCCACTTGGTCCCAAACACCATTGGCCAAATCACGCGCAGCAGCCTCAGCGGCAGCGCCCATTCCAACGATACCAATCAGGTTCTCGGTGCCAGCACGACGGCCCATTTCTTGGCCGCCCTGGGCAGGTTGTGGCAGATCGGTGCCACGTTTAAGAACCAAGGCGCCAACACCCTTAGGGCCGCCAAACTTATGTGCCGACAAAGCGGCCGTGGTCGCACCGGACCAGTTGAAAGCCCAAGGTGCCTTGCCCGCGATCTGAACCGCATCACAAAACCATGTGCCTTCAAATGTTGGCTGCATCACGCCTGTCTCAGAATTCGCGGCCTGTAAAATCGCACCACCCAAAGCGGCGACAATACCGTCGGCATCCACAGAGAGGCGGTCAGCTGTATGGGCAACAACACAGTCATGCTCAACATCAGCACCAGAACACTTCGCGCCAATCAACGCCAAACGCGCGGCTTCGGTTGCACCTGAAGTAAAGACAATCTCAGCCCCATCAGCGCCAAAAGCAGCAGCCATCTGCCCCCGCGCCTTCTCAATCAAAGACTTCGCAGCGCGCCCCTCAGCATGTACCGATGACGGGTTGCCAAATACATCCATCGCAGCAAGCATCGCCTCGCGGGCCTCAACACGCAAAGGCGCAGTCGCGTTATGATCAAGGTAGATGCGGCTCACGATCCCATCCTTTTCATCTTGCCAGAAATACTCCCGCCGGAGGCACATGTATTAAGCATCGTCCACAACCTCAAATAAAACCGGAACGGCTGGGCATGGAGTCAGGTCATTTTTCACCACATCCGACAGACGGGTTTGGTGCAGGAAAACATAAACATGCGCCGATAGGCCCTCCCACAGACGATTGGTTAAAGATTGCGCGCGCGAACCAGACAAAGCGCCCGACGCCCCAGCACCCGTGTGCATCGCAGAAACAGTTTCATCAACGGCGGCCAAGATTTCCACCACGCGAATTTCGGAAGGGCGGCGTGCGAGGCGATATCCACCACCAGGGCCACGCACCGATTGCACAAGCTCTGCCCGGCGCAATTTCACAAACAACTGCTCAAGATATGGCAGCGAAACATCCTGACGTTCAGAGATTTCCGCAAGCGTTGTCAGCTTATCGCCTGATTGAAGCGCCAGATCCGCCAGCGCCACCATTGCATATCGGCCTTTAGTGCTCAATTTCATCGTTTTTTCCAAGTCATCTTGTGACAAAAACGCCAAACAGATTGACGCCCGCACCCATGCAGCCTATTTCCTTAAGACCAGACGCCGATATGACATGCCGTCAACATCCGGTTTAGAACCGTTCTAATATGTCCGAGGGAATTCGTCAACTATTCCCCGACCCAACAAGGCAGGATTTAAATGCCCGAAGTTATTTTTCCTGGTCCAGAGGGCCGTCTCGAAGGCCGTTACCATCCACAAAAGAAAAAAGACGCGCCGATTGCCATCGTTTTGCACCCGCATCCGCAATTTGGCGGCACGATGAACAACCGGGTTGTTTACAACTTGCATTACGCCTTCCACAAAATGGGCTTTACAGTGCTGCGGTTTAACTTCCGCGGTGTTGGTCGCAGTCAGGGTGAATATGATCAGGGTATTGGTGAGTTGTCAGATGCGGCAAGCGCACTGGACTACCTGCAGTCCATGAACACCAACTCCAAGCATTGCTGGGTCGCTGGCTTCTCGTTCGGCGCTTGGATCGGCATGCAACTTTTGATGCGTCGCCCTGAAATCACTGGCTTCATCTCTGTTTCGCCTCCGGCAAATATGTATGATTTCAGCTTCTTGGCACCTTGCCCAAGCTCAGGTCTGGTTATCAACGGCACCAATGACCGTGTTGCACCACCGGCCGATACACATACGTTGGTGAACAAGCTGCATGAGCAAAAAGGCATCACTGTCACCCACCAAGAAGTTGAAGGCGCTGGCCATTTCTTTGAGGAACCCCACATGGATACCATGTTGGGATCGGTTGACACCTATGTGCGCCGCCGTCTGACAGAAAACACACGCTAGTGGCAAGCCTTGAGGATATCGCAGCAGAGCTTGCTGAGGATACATTGGCGTTGATGGAACAAACCGGTGAAGATCGGATACATTTTGAGGTCGCCAAGGTTCTTGGCGCCTCATCGCAAACGCTTGAAGAAGCCTTTTTAACGCAAGTGCGTGTCCGCCTCGCAGGCGACAAAGCGCGCGCATTTTTGCAAGAGAAGGCAAGTGGCCTGAATGTGACCCTGAACACTGCTAGGGTTGAAGCACCGTCCCCCCACGCCCCACAAGCCAATGTGCCGAAACCTGCACCTCAATCCGGGCAGGTTGATCACGCAGTAAAAGTCGCGAGTATTCAAGCGATTACCGGGCGTCCACCGGCAAAACCAAAAGGCAACGAATGAACCGTCTTACGGCCCAGTTTGCATTTCTTGATGAAATCGACCAACTGAAAAACATTGAACGATCCAATTGCTTGATCGATCTGTCGCGGCAAGAAAATTCAGCCGAGCATTCGTGGCACCTCGCACTTTTTGCTTTAATCTTGGCCCCAGAGGCCGGCGATGATGTCGACATCAACAAAGCCATTCTTATGCTGCTTTTACATGACATCGTGGAAATTGATGCGGGCGATCACCCCATTCACGAAGACCATGACTGGCAACAGGTGGCGATAAATGAACGGCGCGCAGCGGATCGGATCTATGGGCTGCTTCCAAGCGATATCGCCAGTGACTTTCGCGATACATGGACAGAATTCGAAGCCTGCGAAACCCCAACCGCACGCTTTGCAAAGATGCTAGATCATATTCAGCCAGTGCTTCAAACCGTCGCCCCTCAAACCCCCATTGATTGGCACCGCGGCATCGCGAATGAAACCCTAACTACAGGCCGCGCATCTTGGTTGCGCGAGGCCTGGCCCGGTGTGTGGCAATACGCCAGAAACATGGTCGACGGCACGCTGACACCCGAACAACTCGCATCAGATACCGGGCGACGCCTTGCTTTCTTGCTTGAGGCTGACAAGCTTAAAACCGTTCTGCGCGCCACCCCGATTTCAGACAATTCGCGACGTGAAAATTCGGGTGAGCATTCCTGGCATATCGCGCTTTACGCTCCGACTCTCGCAGATCAAGCTGGCGTAGGCGTTAACATTAACCGCGTCATTCAAATGCTTATAATACATGACATTGTTGAGATCGACGCAGGTGATGCACCTATTCATGGCGATTTTGATGTCGCCGCTCAGGAGGAGAAAGAACAACAGGCCGCAACGCGCCTTTTTGGCCTTCTGCCGGGACAACAGGCAACAGAATTACGCGCGCTTTGGGATGAATTTGAAGCTGCTAAAAGCCCAGATGCGGTCTTTGCAAAATCCATCGATCGGGTCCAGCCCCTGTTGCAAAATATAGCAGCGGGTGGCGGATCATGGAAAGATTACAACGTAACGCTTGAACAACTTGACACGCGGATTGGCGTAAAAGTGGCAAAAGGCGCACCAAAGGTCTGGGATTTCATTCGGTATCGCACTGAAAAATGGTTTAAGGTCGACGCCTAACCTTGAGAAAACAAACCTATCTATCAAACGCGGATGCGACAGATTTCTCACAGGCCAAAGCGATCTTCTTTCGATCTTCAAAATCACGCACGTTCAATGCTGGATGACAAATCACCTTAGCCCCGCCACGTCGAGGTGACGCTAGAACCTTCAGAAGATGCGGGCCAAGATCCATGTCTCCCCACCAACCATAGAAGTCATCGGGCTGTCCTTCGGGGGCATAATACCGTACGCTAACCGGCTGAATTGCCATCTTATCTCGTAAACTTTGCGCGAAGAATGCTTGAAAAAGTGTTGATTTAAAAGATAAAACCCTCAAACCATCAGTGGAGGTACCTTCTGGGAAAAACAAAAGCCGGTGTCCCTGCGATAGACGTTGATTGAAAACCTCAGTCTGCGCTGCTGCATCTCTGGAATTACGAGTGATAAACACCGTGCCGGTTAAGCGCGCGATAAAGCCAATGCCCGGCCATGCCGCAACCTCAGATTTCGACACGAAGAAAATGCGTTTGCGCGCGTTTAACACCAAAATATCAAGCCAAGACGCATGATTGGCCACAACAGCGCCACCCTGCGCCATCACCTGCCCCTGAAGCTCAAAACGCAGCCCAATCACCCAAAGGGTTGATCTACAAACCAGCGTTGTAATTCCCGAGGTTAACGGCCGCCGCGTATTGAACAACAGTTTTTCAGGCAAGCGTAGGATCAGGGTCATCACCACCCCCATTAGAAAAATAACGGCAGTTAAAACACCGCGAACACAAACCAGCGGCCACGCCCAAAACGGGATTTTCACCGGCTCTGGATCTGCTTTATCAGCCCATTTCGCCTTCATGGCGCCCTGCGGTCGTAAAGCCCGGACTTACGTGCATTCATCCGGTTTGTATCCATCAGCAAGCAAACATCTGTGGTGTTGAATTCGTGATCAACAAAGGCCCCATCCCCAACAAAACCGCCAAGCCGCAGATAGGCCTTGATCAGCGCGGGAATGGCCAGCATCGCCTGTTTACGGTTAATGTCGTCGCGTTCCATCAGGTTCATGGCCTGGAAGGCAGATGGTTGGGCCCGCACCCGCAGATCCTCAGGTGCAAGATGGCTGTGATGCAACAGCGAGAGCGCTTCTTTCAGAGGCTCGATCTCGGTGCCATGGAAGCTGGCCACGCCAAATAACACTTCAATATCATTTTCACGCACATACCCCGCAAGACCATTCCAAAGGTGGTACATCGCCATGCTACCGCGGTAATCTTCGTGCAAGCAGCTACGGCCAAGTTCCAGCAATTTACGCCCGGACGCCTTCAAGGGCGCAAGATCGTATTCTCCTTCGGAATAGAACCCGCCTGCATCAGCGGCACCAGCGCCCTGCATCAATCGATAGACCCCAACGACAGGCCCGTCTGCATGGGAATCGCGGTTGTGATCAAACAACAAAAGGTGATCGAAAAACGGATCGAACTTATCGCGCTCAAGCTTTTGGTCATGATCAACAAGTGCGCCATCTCCACCCAACTCTGTTACGAAAACGCGATAGCGCAGACGCTGCGCATCCTCAAGCTCAGCTGGTGTCTGGGCAAGGCGGCATTCAAATTGTGTATGTTCCGAGCCCATTAGAGAGATTTTATCCTGTTTAGAAAGCTTCGTAGTTTTAGTCTCGGGCGGGCGACTTGGCAATAGCGCACAGGAATTGATAAATGCAGATCAAACCAAATGGAAAAATGGGTGCCACGACTTAGTTGGATATTATTTGTTAGACCCCAACATATTCCTGACCAGTGTTAACCATAAATTTACCATCTACGCCGAATTTAATGTGATGCAATTGCCGGTGTCGTTGAAGCCAGATCCAAGTCTGATCAGATGCTATTGCGAGAGACCACGCATTGAAGAACAGCCCTTGAAGGAAGAGCGGATGCCCCAATTTGAAACCACCCTTGCCGATCTGCTCGGATCGCGTATCTGCCATGATCTAATCAGCCCGATTGGCGCAATCAGCAATGGTATCGAACTTTTGGAGATGGCGGGACAAAGTGGTGAAAAATCTGGCCCGGAAATTACGCTGATCTCTGAAAGTGTGGAGCATGCAAATGCAAGAATTCGTTATTTCAGACTGGCCTTTGGCGCCGCGACACGCGGCCAAGGTATTTCCAACAGCGAGGTCCGCAGTATTTTGCGCGGCTATTCTACTTCCGCGCGCGTAGAAATTGATTGGAAAATAAATACGGATCCCGACCGTTCTGACGCCAAGCTGGCATTCCTTTTATTGCAATGTTTGGAAACAGCAATGCCCTTCGGTGGGGTGATTACAGTAACTGAAGACACCTCTGGATGGCATATTTCCGGGCGTGCTGAAAAAATGAAGATCAACCCCGACCTCTGGGAATTGCTGTCCAATCCAGCCGCTGACTATGCTCTGAAACCCTCAGAAATCCAATTTGCCCTAGCCCCGCTCGCGGCGGCGCAGGCAGGTCGAACCTTAACCCTAAAAGTCAGCAAGGAGGTTGGGATCATCGTTGGATTTTAAACACTTAAAGAACAATGTTAAGATCTGACCGCGCCATCACTACGCACCAAATACTTAAAGCTCGTCAGTTGCGCTGCACCCACAGGGCCACGCGCGTGCATCTTCCCTGTGGCAATTCCAATTTCACCACCCATGCCAAATTCACCACCATCTGCAAATTGCGTAGAGGTGTTTTGCATCAAAATGGCGCTGTCGAGCCCTGCGAAAAACTGGCCCGCAACCGTGTCGTCCTCAGCAATGATACTTTCTGTGTGACCTGAACCAAACTGTCGGATATGGGCAATCGCGGCCTGCGCATCATCAACCACTTTCGCCGCCATGATCATATCCAGATATTCTTTGCCGAAGTCGCCCGCTTCTGCCGCGACCGATCCTTCGAGCCCTTGCGCACGCACTTCAACACCAGCAGATTTCAACGCATCGACAATCGCTTGACCAAGGCCATCAGCGACATCTTTATGCACCAATAGACATTCTGCTGCGCCACAGATCCCCGTGCGGCGAATTTTGGCGTTCAACACCACATCCATCGCTTTTTGCGGGTCAGCGGAGGCATCCACATAGATGTGACAAATACCCTCGAGATGGGCAAAAACCGGCACGCGCGCTTCGCGTTGCACAAGGCCAACCAGCCCTTTACCACCACGCGGCACGATCACGTCAATCGTATCAACCATCGTTAACATTTCAGACACGGCAGCACGATCACGGGTTGGCACCAGTTGAATGGCATCTTCTGGCAGGCCAGCACCGCGTAGCCCTTCGACCATCGCGGCACGAATAGCAGTGGCAGAATGCAAGCTTTCCGATCCGCCGCGCAAGATCACCGCATTGCCTGATTTCAGGCACAACGCACCTGCATCAGCCGTGACATTCGGGCGACTTTCATAGATCACGCCAATCACACCAAGGGGCGTGCGCACACGTTGAATGTTCAAACCGCTTGGCTGGTCCCATTCCGCGATCACTTCGCCCACAGGATCAGCCTGTGCAGCCACGGCACGTAAACCTTCTGCCATCGCGTTAATCCGTGGCGCATCCAGCATCAACCTGTCCATCATCGCGTCCGACAGGCCTTTTTCACGGCCAAATTCGAGATCCTTGGCATTCGCGGCGATTAGATCCGCCGTATTGGCAACCAGAGCATCCGCCGCCAGCGTCAACGCCTTTGATTTCGCATCCGGCGTGGCCATCGCAAGCACAGTTGCAGCATCTTTTGCGCGGTGGCCAATTTCAGCCATCAAAGCGGGAATGTTATCTGTCATCATTGGCGTATCTTTCGTTGTTCCCCTAAAGGGCCATATCGTCCCGGTGGATCAAGGCAGCACGCCCATCATAGCCCAGAATTTCTGCAATCTCTGAGCTTTTATACCCTGCAATCTGTGTCGTTTCAGGGGCGGAGTAGCCGGCCAAGCCAATGCCCAAGCGACGCCCATCAGGTGTACAAATCTCCACCGGATCACCGCGCCTGAAACGGCCTTCCGCTTTACGCACACCTGCGGGCAGAAGGCTTTTACCGGATGCCAACGCCTTCGCGGCACCATCATCAACAGTGATCACGCCCTGCGTTTTCATGGAGGCAATCCACGCCTTGCGGGCGACTTGCGGCGTGGTTTTGGGGATAAACCAAGTGGCGCGTGCGCCATCAAGTACGGCCTGAACCGGGCGTAACGATGCCCCCTGAGCGATCAACATCGCACAACCAGCCTGCATCGCAGTCTTGGCGGCCATAACCTTGGTCTTCATGCCACCTTTTGACAGACCAGAGACACCTTCACCCGCAACGCCTTCAATCTCAGAAGTGATTTCTGACACAATTTCAAAATGTTGCGCGTCTTTATTAATCTGTGGATTATCAGAATATAACCCATCCACATCGGAAAGAAGTATTAGGTGATCGGCCCCAACTGTCACCGCAACTTGGGCGGCCAGTCGATCGTTATCACCAAAACGGATCTCATCCGTGGCGACGGTATCATTTTCATTTACAATCGGGACGGCGCCAGCGGCCAGAAGTTGTGCAAGCGTCGCACGGGAATTGAGATATCGACGCCGATCCGCACTGTCTTCCAACGTCACCAGAACCTGGGCTGTGGTGATCGCATGGGTGGCAAGCGCCTCTTCCCAGGCGCGCGCGAGACGAATTTGCCCGACGGCGGCAGCGGCTTGTGCTTGCTCAAGCGAAAGCGGCCCTTTGGGCCAGCCCAGCACATGACGACCAAGCGCGATGGAACCCGAAGACACCAGAACGATCTGACTGCCCCGTGCACGTGCACTCGCGACGTCTTCGGCCAAGCAGTGCAACCAAGCCGCCTTCAGGCGGCCGGTCGCGGCATCAACAAGAAGGGCTGATCCGATCTTTAGAACAAGGGTTTTCGCCCCGCGTAACCCGTCGAGGCGTTCGCTTAAGGACGCCATGCCTCAGGTTCCCCTTCTTCGGCTTTCTTAATCTGCAAGCGATCATCTTCAATCTCGCCGCGTACAGCGCGCAGAACATCAATCAGGCCTTCTTGACTCACACCAGACATCAGCAAGACTTTTCCACCACTGGCTTTTTCAAGTGCAGCCAGCTTTTCAGCGCGTTCCTCTTCATCCAGAGCATCGATCTTATTGAGCGCCGTTACACGTGGTTTATCAGCAAGCTCACCGCCATAGGCTTCCAGTTCACCAATGATGGTTTCGTAATCCGAAACCACATCCTCAGACGTGCCATCGACAAGATGCAAAAGTACCGAACACCGTTCAACGTGGCCAAGGAATCGGTCACCGATCCCACGCCCTTCGGAAGCACCCGCGATCAGACCGGGAATATCTGCCATAACAAATTCCGCGCCATCTACACCGACAACACCAAGGTTCGGGTGCAGGGTTGTGAACGGATAATCGGCAATTTTCGGACGCGCGTTAGAACTTGCAGCGAGGAAAGTTGATTTACCCGCGTTTGGCATGCCCAAAAGGCCCGCATCCGCGATCAATTTCAGGCGCAGCCAAAGCGTACGTTCAACACCCGCCTGCCCCGGATTAGCCCGGCGTGGCGCTTGGTTCGTTGAGGATTTGAAATGCAGGTTGCCGAAACCGCCATTACCGCCTTTGGCGAGCATAACCCTTTGACCAACCTCAGAAATATCCGCGATCAGGGTTTCTTGGTCTTCATCGAGAATTTCCGTGCCTACGGGCACTTTCAGGATAATATCCGCACCCGTCGCACCGGTGCGTTGCTGACCCATACCAGGTGTACCGGTTCTGGCAAAGAAATGTTGCTGATAACGGAAATCAATCAACGTGTTCAGACCTTCGACGCCTTCAGCAATAACGCAACCGCCATTACCACCGTCGCCGCCATCAGGACCACCGTATTCGATGTATTTCTCTTTACGGAAACTGACACAGCCCCCGCCACCACCGCCAGAACGGATATAGACTTTGGTAAGATCGAGAAACTTCATAACGTGGCCCTTTTCTTCAGCGCATCAAACCGCTGCTTGGACAGGCGATAAAGGACAAGTGGCCCGGGTTCAAGCCGTGCAGCGCTTTTACCCATATCTTGACCACATTCTTCAAAGCCACATTTACGCAAAATATGACCGGAAGCCGGGTTATCAAGGAAATGGTCTGCCTCAAGCAAGGTTTGCCCGCCCACTTGAAATCCCCAATCTACAAGACCCTGCATCATCTCACTCCCAAAACCGCGCCCCTGACACTCCGGATGCACGGCATAAGCCACATTCACAGGATCACCACCAATGCCAACAAACCCGACAAGCCTATTGTTTTCATATGCTCCCGCACGAAAGCCGAACTTCCCTTGATACGCCGAGAGACGGATCCAGTCACGAATGTGATCATGAGGCCAAGGCGATAGCAAAGTCATCATCATACGCGCGACCTCCGGCCTGCCAAAATCAGCAAGCCGAGGAATATCATGATCTGTGAATGGGCGTATGGTCAGGCGCTGCGTTTTGTAGACAACAACGCCGCCAAGATCATCCCCCATGTGTTTCGCCTTGTTTTAGCAATATTTTTTAACGTAAGTCCAGGTTGCAACATTGGCCATACGCGCGACTGAATGGCTTTCTGCATCACCAATATAGGCGAAACCTGCATTGGTCAGAACACGTGCTGAGGCAGGGTTGTCTTGAAAAACCGACGCGAAAATCGCATCGCACCCCTGCGGATTGGCGTCCAAAATTGCGTTCACAGCCTCAGAAGCGAGGCCGGTATTCCAAAAAGCTGGCGCGATCCAATAGCTGATCTCAGATTGCTTACCATCGCGCGTTCCCATGTCCTGCTTCATCAAGGAGATGGTACCGATGACTTCCGCATGGCCGGATTTGCTGCCATCAAGAATCCAAATATCCTCGGACCGTTCCGGTTCATTTGCCCGCACAACATAGGCCTCGGCGGCCCCAGGTGGATAGGGATGTGGGATTGAGGTGGTATTGCCTGCAACACGGATATCAGAGCCATGCATTTCAATCAGTCCGGCGTCAGATTTCTGCGCCGGGCGCAAAGTGAAGCGCTCAGTTTCAATGATCATCTGCTTCGCCGCATTATCCATCGACGTACGCGTTTCAATATTCATGCTTCTCCTCCTTCGGAAAGCGATGCCTGCCCCAGATTTTCATTAGAAAACCTCTCCTCTGGTGCAAATGGTGCATCTTCCGATAATTTAGTAAATATTTGGCAACGATTTCCATGATCGCAAGAGGCTTTCACGAGAATTTTACGCTACATGTCCTCAAGAACACACATTATGACCCTGCCCCCATTTATTACGGTGACTTCGGCCCAAGTATCGGTATGCGCCGCATATTTCGCGTGCACCCTTTGCCTCCAACGCGCGTCGCGATCCCAGTTACCAGTTATGGGGCGTGATCGCACCGACGTCGCCCAGCAAACCAAAGTGATCCATCCAACGACCAAACATTTTCGCATTCATCGATGATAAAAACAAAAAAGGGGACCGGCCCGAAAGCCGATCCCTGATATCTTAACCTTTAAGAGGTTCGGCTTATTCTGCGGCCTCGGCCACTGGAAGAACCGAAATAAAGGTGCGGCCTTTGAAGCCTTTTTTGAAGGATACGTTGCCTTCAGTGACTGCGAAAAGCGTGTGATCTTTGCCTTCGCTTACACCAACACCTGGCCACCATTTATTGCCGCGCTGACGCACGATGATGTGACCTGGGGCAACAGCTTCGCCACCATATTTTTTTACACCAAGACGACGACCGGCTGAATCGCGACCGTTTCTGGATGAGCCGCCTGCTTTTTTATGTGCCATGAGGTTCTCTCCTTAATCCGATTATTTCGCGAGCTCAGCGGCTTGTGCCACCCAGCCTTCACGTTCGATGCGGCCTTTGAACGACAGTTTTTCGTCCATAGCTGCGATATCGTCAGCGTTCCAGCCAGCGATTTGTGCGAATGTTGTGATGCCAGCTGCGAGCAGCTTTTTCTCAAGCGCCGGGCCTACGCCGGACAGTGCTTTAAGATCATCAGCGCCAGCAGGTGCTTCAACTTTAGCAGCTTTCGGTGCAGCAGTTTTCTTAGCAGGAGCAGCTTTTTTCGCAGCCGCGCCTTTTTTGGAAAGTACTGGTGCAACAGCGGCATTCATTTCAGCAACAACAGCAGCAGGAACAGAACCTGTGCCGATTGCAGCTTTAACGCCAGATTTGTCAGCGCCCTTCTCGAGGATATCAGTGATCCGTACGAGGGTCAGCTTTTGACGGTGGCCTTTGGTACGCTTGGAAGAGTGCTTCCGACGGCGTTTTACAAAGTGAATTAATTTTTCGCCTTTGATCTGATCGATCACGTCGGCCTGCACAGCAGCGCCTTCGACAGTTGGGGTGCCAACAGAGGCGCCAACCATAAGAACTTCGTTGAACTGGACAGTTTCGCCCGCAACAGCAGCAATACGTTCAATGCGCAGGACATCGCCTGATTGAACTTTATATTGCTTGCCACCGGTTTTCATAACCGCAAACATTTGATATTCCTTTGTTTTCCGCGTTATCCGGCCCCTGGATCTACTTCCAGATGTCTCTGCCTTTCGGCACCTTAAACTGCGCGCCCCTTCGGACGGTTGTCATAAAAAACCCCGAGCGAATGCCCGGAATGAAGCGCGCTTATCGGCGGGATGGGGAAAGAAGTCAAGCGCTCAGGGCCAATAAATACTGAATATCCAAGGCCAAAGACGCTATTCTCTCTTTTCGTAGCGCAAGGAACTGTTTAGGACAATGGAAACTAAAAACAGAGGCTCCGATGATCCCGATCAATCCACAACAGATCCCTGCCCTTTATAAACAAGCATTGACCTTAAAAGCAAAGGGAGATGGTGACGGGGCGCGCAAACTTCTGGAACAGATCATCGTGACCCGCCCCCAAACGGCAGAAGCGCATTTTCAGCTGGGAGAGTTGTATCTGCTGGCGTTGGACTTCCGCAAAGCATCAGACTACCTGGCACGTGCGGCAATGTTGAAACCGCGCGAAGGTGCAATCTGGGCACGCTGGTCCGAGGCCCTGATCCGCCTGAATGATGCAAGCGTTACGAGCACAGCGTTAAAGCAACTTGCTGCATCCGGCTTACCAATGTCAGCGCAAAAACAAATCGCCGCCAAGATGTCCTCTACTACCAGTAAAACCAAAGTCTCGACTGGGGGGATCGCCCCTGCTGATCTGCAAGCTGTGGTAGCTTGCTTGAATAAGGCTGATTTTACAGGTGCTGAAAAACTGATCCGTGCATTGTTGGGCAGGCACCCAAATGTGGCTTTACTTTATAATATGCTGGCCACCGTTCTGAAAGAGACATCTCAACTGGATGACGCAGCAAAGGCCGCAAAAAAGTCAACCGATCTTGATCGAAACTACGCTGAAGCTTGGGCAAACCTTGGTGAAATCTTCTTGCGTAAAACACAGCCCCAAGACGCGATACAGGCCCTAGAGCAGGCTCGGTCGATCACGCCTGCAGCGCCAGGCGTGTTGCGTAACTTGGCAACGGTTTATTCCGATCAAGGTCAACACAGCCTCGCAATGGATACCCTGAATCTGTCTCTAAAACATGACCCAAAATCAGCTGACGCCCATTTCTTAAAGGCACGTATGTTGTCTGATCTGCAAGACCATAAGGCGGTGCAAGACAGCATCAGTGCAGCGCGAAAATTTGGGTTGAATTCTGTGGCCGTCACCAATCTTGAGGCCTCAACCCTCAACGCCCTGAATGATCCTGAAGCGGCTATTGAGTTGTTAGATAAAGCTTTGGACAAACTCCCCGATTGCGCAAACTATCACCGCAACCGCGCAAGTATTTTGCAAAGCATGGGGCGTTTTGACGATGCACGGGAAAACTTCCGCCGCGCCATCCAGTTGGAACCCGAAAACGGTCAGAACTATCGTGCGCTGAGTGCCTCGCATAAATTCACCGCTGATGATCCCCTGATTGATGAGTTGCAGGAGATCTGGGAACGGGACACCTTGAAACCCCAAGATCGCATGCAACTGGGGTATGCGCTTTCAAAAGCCATGGAAGACAGCAAGCAATACGATCAAGTGTTTCAGTATCTGACTGCCGCAAATGCTATTGTGCGCGAACTCCACCCCTATAACGTTGCAATACGTCGCAAAGAAATCGACAAGGTCAAAAAGATCTTTGCGAACTTCCGGCCTGATGGTCACCCACTAACAAACACGGATGAAGAATACGCCCCCGTGTTTGTGACCGGCATGCCACGTTCTGGCACAACTCTGGTTGAACAAATCATCGCCACCCACAGCTCCATGACCGGCGCGGGCGAACTCGGGCGCTTTTCACGGTCTGGTTTTGAAGTTTCCATGATGCCCAACAGCCCGGATCACGTGGATGGGCTTGGTGCGGATAAGATCACATACCTTGCGCAAGACTACAAAACCTACATCGCGGACATCCTGCCCGAAGCGGACCAGATCACCGATAAGTCAATCCAGACCTATCTGCTGATGGGGCTTGTCTGGCTTGCTCTCCCCAAGGCACGTGTCATTGTCGTACGTCGTGATCCGCGCGACAATCTGCTGTCGATCTATAAGAACCTCTTCCCTGAGGGGCGGCACCTTTACAGCTACGATCTGGAAGATCTTGGTATCTATTATCAAATGTTTGACGAGATCATTGATTTCTGGCGTGAAATTGCCCCAGATCGTTTCTATGAAATCCAATATGAAGAGCTGATCTCTGATCCCGAAGGCCAAAGCCGCGCACTGATCGCTGCCGCCGGTTTGCCATGGGAAGACGCCTGCCTAAACTTCCACCAGAACAAGCGTCGGGTGGACACATTGTCTGTCTATCAGGTGCGCCAGCCGATGTATAAATCTTCTATGGCGGCGTGGAAGCGATATGAAAACGACCTACAACCCCTGATTAAAGCACTTGGCAATTTGGTCTAACTCCCCCCTATGGCAAGCGGATGTATCTCAGATATCTTCGCTTGCCACCTAGAGTTCCAGAATGGTCGATCGCAGGCGGCATCCCATCGTCAAAACCCTCATGTTTACAAAGATCAAACGGCGGTCGTTTCCATCCCGGGGATCCAGCGGAATAGGGTTTCACCGCTTAAAGGTCCGATCAATGTTAGATCTGTTCTCAGCAACCCACGATGCGCAGGGTACGGCATGACCGCCCCGGTCAAATCCTGACTTTGCATGGCATATCGCCAAGCCGTCGGCGCAGCATCACAATGCAAAACAACTGTATGGCCCGAAAGGGTCACAGAAGTAATCAAAGCGCCGTCCACCTCAAACCCAAGGTCAGAAATCCCTTCCCCGCCATATTTTGAGGGATCATGCGCAACGACGCTTTCCCCTGGGCGCAGAGGAAAAACTAGCTCCAAATCGGTGCCGATCAGCGTGCTTGTAGCTTTCACAATATTCCACCCCAGCCCAATTTCATCACTATGCATCGCCCAAGCAAAAACCTCAGAGAATTCCAGCGTCGCAGCAGCCCCCGGATGCACAGCGCCTTCGCCCTCCGTTTCATAAGCATAAAGCGGCACCAGCAACGCCCCCGTATCTGTGGCATATTGTAATTGTTCCGCCTTTACATGCCAAGACTCGCCAGTTGTATCAATATCGCCATTCGCTTGGTTGAAAACGAGCTTAGGGGATGCCGTCGGCATGTTGCTTTGGATCTGTGCGAGATGATCACTTAGAAAGCTCTCAATACCCGCTCGCCAGACGCCTGCAGCACGGTTTTTATCACCCTGCCCCTGTATCATGAGCGTATAGCGACAGCTGGCTTGACGCCCCTCTGCGATGGTTGCAGCAACCGCCTGTGCAAGCCAATATTCGTTGTTTTCATGGATCACAACCGTGCCCGATCCAGTCAGCGGATCACCGTCCATGTTATCAATACGTTCGCCACTATATCCCGCAAAACCAGTCAGAATTGGGGTCGAACCGGCTATACGCATCCTGTTTAACGCCGCAGCGATTGGATGCCCTACCATCAAGTTATTTGTAATTTTGGAGGGTACAATTCCACTCGCATTAACTGTCATATTATACCCGATGCTCCCCGGCCCAATCAGGCTGACTGCGGCAGCATCGGCACGCTCAAGACCCGTCAGCATTTTTACCCCGAGACGATCTGCAAAGTTATTTTGGTTCTTCTCATTTTGGGTTGTTACCGGGCCCAAGGCCAATGACTGCCCGTTTACCGGGAAGATCTCAGTTCCTGTCAGGGAATAGTCACGAAGCGCTGTTGCAACAGATTGCTTCCAGAGTGTTTCAAGTGAAGCAGGCAAGCCCTTCCCCGGCGACAGAGGGTAAATAGCAAGATCGTGCAAAATCATATTTGCATTGGTACCGATCATGACATCACTCAAATCAAACGGCATCATTGGGGATGAACTATCACCGCTAATTTCAATACCATCAGCATTCATAATGCGAAACTGGCTCCCCGCAGATATTCCCCCCATAGCAGGTTCAGTCAAAAACGCCACGGTCTGACGTTCACCATACCCTTTCACAAAATCAAAATCTCCGCCGGAGTTATCCGGGCCCAAACCACTAAGCTGGGCACCAGAAAGGTATCTCAGATAAAATCTCCCTGAAAGCGTAGCGCTTAGTTTCAGAATAAAACCAGTTTGCGTCGGATCCCCTAGAAGCGTCACATCTGCAACCACCAATGCCCCGTGCCAGTCTGTTTCACTGTTTTGCCAGGTCAGGTATTTCCCGGTTGAAAACAGGAACCCATCTGACAGTTTTTGCACAGGAACGCCGCTGCCTCCGACGGCCAAAACCGCCTCAAGTTCACCCAAGGCCTGCACCGAAATCACGTCTTCATCTGTCCCGCTCGTCACACAGTTAGCGTTCAAGCGCAGCCCAACACCAACTGCTGGCGTAAATGTCGCTCTCCTGCGGGTGGCCAGCACCGATAGTGAAATTCCTAAACCTGGCATGTCCAGCCCCTCCTGCCGCAGCATTTTATTTCTG
>Ga0209292_1001818_pt1 | contig 25552 bp, 31 predicted proteins | sample GOMGulsemesocosm_2_FD_184634 | JGI IMG/M metagenome (GOLD analysis project Ga0209292, IMG submission 184634) | Methane-oxidizing microbial communities from mesocosms in the Gulf of Mexico - GOM9C Gulf of Mexico (SPAdes) (version 2) | ecosystem: Environmental > Aquatic > Marine > Cold seeps... | reverse complement strand
AAGAGGGTAAAACACATCACCAATGGGTAGAAACACAAGATGTTTTGGCGGTTCCCTATGATGTACCTGTACCGGGCTATAAAAATGAAGTGGTTAATACATTAAGGCTATGGAAAGCAGAAGCAACGGATGAATTCAACTTAACTGAATTTAATGCCGGTAGTTACAGTGAAGCGGTTGCGCATAAAAACCTAGCAGAGCAAATCACTATGGTGCTCTATCCAAATGACAGCAGTGAGAATGGTAAAGCACTCAGATTAAGACAACAGTATTTTTTAACTTCTGCCACGCTACAAGACATTTTGGCGACTTGGACTGACACGCATGGAAATGATTTTAGTGATTTTTCAGAATTTAATGTTTTTCAATTAAACGATACTCACCCAAGCATTGCCGTGGCTGAGTTAATGCGTTTACTACTCGATGAACATGATCTTAGCTGGCATCAAGCTTGGCAAATTACCAGCCAAACGATGGCTTACACGAACCATACTTTATTACCCGAAGCGCTGGAGAAATGGTCAGTTGCTTTGTTTGAACATTTATTACCGCGTTTATTAGAAATAATCTACGAAATTAATGCTCATTTCTTGGTCACGGTCGCGTGTAAATGGCCAGGTGACGTGAATAAACAGCGAGCAATGTCATTAATCGAAGAAGGTGATGTTCCACAGATACGTATGGCTTATTTAGCTATTGTTGGCTGCTTCTCTGTTAACGGCGTAGCGGCTTTACATACGCAATTATTAATTGATGGCTTATTCAAAAATTTCTATGAACTGTGGCCGGAGAAGTTTAACAATAAAACTAATGGTGTGACGCCAAGGCGCTGGTTATCTCATTGTAATCCAGCTTTAGCGCAATTGCTGAATGATAAAATAAATGACAACTGGATAACTGACTTTTCTCTAATTAGTACCATTAGACATTTTTATGACGATGAGGGTTTTTGTCAGCAGTGGCGACAAGTTAAGCAACACAATAAAGACAAGTTAGTTGCCATGGTGCAAACACAATGTGGTGTTGAGTTTGACGTAACTATGCTTTTTGATGTGCAAGTAAAGCGTGTCCATGAGTACAAGCGACAATTACTGAATATATTGCATGTTATTCATCTCTATGACCGTATTCGCCGTGGTGATACGCAAGACTTAACTCCTCGCTGCATTCTCTTTGGTGGCAAGGCAGCACCTGGTTATTGTATGGCAAAGTTAATTATTAAATTGATCAATAATGTCGCTGACACCATTAATAGCGACCCTCAGGCAAAGCCATTTCTACGGGTTGCTTTTTTACCTAATTATAATGTCACCGCGATGGAAACTATTTGTCCTGCCACAGATTTATCTGAACAAATATCAACGACAGGTAAAGAAGCTTCAGGCACGGGTAACATGAAATTTATGATGAATGGCGCTATCACTATTGGCACTTTGGATGGCGCTAATATTGAAATAAGAGAAGCGGTAGGTGAAGAAAACTTCTTTGTATTTGGTGCCTGCAATGAACAACTTTCACAAATTCGACAACACTATGATCCGGTTAAACTTATCAACGAGAATGAGGATTTTAAGAATGTTATGGGCTTACTGGAGTCTGGCCACTTTAACTTATTTGAAGCGCAATTATTTCAACCTATTATTGACGCCATTAAAAATCCTAAAGATGAGTGGTTAGTCGCCCATGACTTTGCTAGTTATGTGCAAACACAACGCCAAGTATCACTTGCCTATCAAGATCAAGACTATTGGACACGGTTGAGTATTTTAAATACTGCCGCGAGTGGTAGTTTTTCAAGTGATAGAACGATCAGTGAATACAGCCAAGATATTTGGCAATTAGCAGCGAGTGAAAACGAAACAAGTGACAGCGTAAAAGTTGTTAGAAATAATTGAGCAAGAAATCATATATTGAGTAACTTAGGGAGAAGAGTAAATGCCAAATTATGAAAATCGTTATATTAGTAACTTAACCAAGGATACCTACGCACTAATTTTAGCAGGAGGTCGAGGCTCACGTTTACATGAATTAACCGATTGGCGGGCAAAGCCGGCGGTGTATTTTGGCGGTAAGTTTAGGATAATTGACTTCCCGCTATCTAATTGTATTAATTCAGGCATCCGTCGTGTCGGTATCGCCACGCAATATAAATCTCATTCACTAATTCGTCATGTTAATCGTGCTTGGGGACATTTTAAAAGAGAGCTGGGTGAGTCCGTAGAAATATTACCCGCTTCACAGCGTTGTGGTGACGGTTGGTATTGTGGCACCGCCGATGCTGTTTTTCAAAATATTGATATTATTCGCGATGAGTTGCCTAAATACGTGATGATACTTTCGGGTGATCATGTTTATCGTATGGATTATGGTGCGTTAATCGCCAAGCACGCGGAAACGGGTGCTGATATGACGGTATGTTGTATTGAAACGAGTCGAGAAGAAGCAGCTAATACCTTCGGTGTGATGACTGTCGATAATGACAAAAGAGTCATTCGCTTTGATGAAAAACCCGCTAGTCCCAATGCAATACCAGGTAAACCCGATCTATGTTTGGCTTCTATGGGGAATTATGTTTTTAATACCGAGTTTCTTTTCGAACAGTTAAGAAAAGATGCAGAACGAGAAGGTTCAGGGCGGGATTTTGGTCACGACATTATCCCAGCAATTATTAAGCAGCATAATGTTTTTGCCTTCCCATTTACTAATCCCACGGGTACAGAGCAAGCATATTGGCGAGATGTTGGTAGTTTGGATTCTTTTTGGCAAGCAAATATGGAGTTAGTTTCTCCTGAGCCTAAACTTGATCTCTATGATGATACTTGGCCTATATGGACGTATCAAGAACAACTAGCTCCAGCCAAATTTATTTTTAATGATGAGAATCGCCGAGGAGTGGCTGTCGATTCTACTATCTCAGGAGGTTGTATTATTTCTGGTTCACACGTGAGTAATTCATTACTTTTTTCTAGTGTGCATGCACATTCACATTCCGTTATCGAAGAAAGTGTAATTTTACCGCAAGTTGATATTGGTCAATATAGTAAAATAAAACGCGCCATTATTGACCGGGGTTGTAAAATTCCTGATAACCTATCAATAGGTTATGATAAGCAGCAAGACCTTGCCAATGGTTTTCGAATATCAGCTAAAGGGATCGTACTAGTGACCCCCAGCATGCTAACAGCTTTAGCAGAAAAACAGGCGTTACAAATTAAAAACAAGAAAGATTTGGAATTAGCTTAGCTAAACCTAACCTAAACAGAACTAAAGGATGAGTGAATGAAAGTATTAATGGTGGCAGCAGAAAATGATGCTATTGAAGGCGCGAAAGTTGGCGGTATGGCTGACGTAATTCGTGATGCGCCATTGGCATTAGCTGAGCAAGGTCACCAAGTTACTGTGATTATTCCAGATTATGGTGATTATGCTCAATGTTATCCCGCTCGGCAGCTTGCATGTTTCTCGCTGTCGTTTGCTGGGAAAATCGAACAGATCACCTTAACTGAACTCGAACTTCCTCAGCTACAGTCTGATAAAAAATCGACAAATAATCAGCAAGGTTGCGTACGACAACTGGTGATAAGCCACGAGGTTTTTACTGAGCAGGGCATAGGAAGGGTGTATTTTGACGATGAAAGCAGTCGACCATTTGCCAGTGATGCCAGTAAATATGCATTGTTTAATGCCGCGGTACTTGAGGCGATAACACAAAACCATATTGCTAGCCCCGACGTGCTGCATTTACATGACTGGCACAGCGCTTTAATTACGGTACTCATTGAATACGCGAACCGCTATCAGGCATTAAAACCCATCACTACTGTCTTTACCGTGCACAATTTGGCATTACAGGGAATAAGACCTCTTCGAGGAGATGAATCTAGTCTTGAGGCTTGGTTCGGTTCATTAAGTTATGATGGTCAAGTTATTTGTGACCCGCGTTATCCCCATTGTATAAACCCCATGCGTGCAGCTATTAACTTGGCTGATAAAGTGCACTTGGTTTCGCCGACTTATGCACAAGAGGTGTTATTAGCCAGTGATCATAGTCAAGGGGTTTACGGTGGAGAGGGCTTAGAGCAAGATCTACTGAACGCTGGTGATGAGCAAAGGTTGGTTGGTATTTTAAATGGTTGTCAATACGACTCTCTAGAGAATGATAACGTTGTGAGCCGAGAACAAATGTTAACTACCGCTAGCCACGAACTATTAACTTGGATAGCCAGAAGTGAGCAATTGAGCAGCAGTCATTATATTGCCAGTCAACGCGTTATTTCTTGGTTAGAGCAAAATAAGGTAACAGATGATACCTTTGCTACTAATACGGGACCGCTAGTGACGAGTGTTGGTCGGCTAACGGATCAAAAAATGCTGTTATTGCGTAAAGACGAAACGGTAGGTGGTAATGTCAGCCTGCTATCACGTTTATTAGTTAAATTAGCAGAGACCAATGGCCGTTTGATTATTTTAAGTTCAGGAGATCGGCAAATTGCACTAGAGCTCACTCAACTAATGGCTCAGCATAATAATTTTTTGTTTCTAAATGGTTATGGGCAAGCATTAAGTGATGTTATCTATCAAAGTGGGGATTTATTTTTAATGCCTAGCTCGTTTGAACCTTGCGGTATAAGTCAAATGTTAGCCTTAAGAGCAGGGCAGCCATGTCTCGTTCACGCAGTAGGCGGTTTAAAGGATACTGTTCAACACTTGGAAAATGGCTTTTGTTTTACCGGTAATTCTATTGCCGAGCAACAAGAACAATTATCAATGGTTTTCAGCCAAGCGATTAATTTATATCAACAAGATAACAACGCGTGGCAACAGTTAGTGACTTGTGCCAAACAAAGCCGGTTTAGTTGGCAGGAAAGTGTTGCCCGCTATGTGCGAGAGTTGTATTGCTAAACTTTAGGAAATAAGCTGAGAAATTTCAGGGTGCAATACCATACAGCGAGAATTAGAAAACTGTGTGGTATTGTCATCTGTTTTGACCTTAGATGATGTACGGTAGAGTAAGCAAGCGTTTTAAGTAAATTAAAAACTTTAATAATAAACTATCAAGATATTGCTTAATTGAAGGAACTGGCTTTGTACTTGTCACCAACCTTTAACGACTCGCTCTATAAAAGTCAGATGATAACGAGACTGTTTTTTAACTGGTGGTGATAAAAACACTAAAGGTGTCGATTTAAATACGGTCAGATAGCTGTTAGGTCATAGTGATTTAAAAATAACTTTACGATATGCTCATTTAGTGGTGGAGCATAAATCCGCGACTATAAACTTGATTGGTTAATGATCATTGAGTGCGCATTGAAGACATCAGCAGGAATCTAGGCAAGGACAGGTGTCTGATCATAAAGCGGACGTTATCGCCCAAATGATAAGGTAAAGTTAACTCGTTTATTGGTCTGTTAATCTGAACACAGCCATAACAGAGTTTGTTAAAACATCAGTCTATTCATTTCTATAACAGCAAAGCATTACTTAAAATAAAAATATTACTACTTGTCGTCATTATTATCACAATCTGCAACGAAACAATTTCTGCCACTATTTTTTGCTTGATACATAAAGGTGTCAGCTCGTTGTATCAGCTCGTCTAACGTCTCATTAGTATTAAGTTTTACTATGCCACCGCTAACAGTTTCTATAGCATTGATACATTGCAACGGCGACGATTCTAGGTGTGTTTTTATGCGCTTAGCTATGGCAGTAGCTTTGCTCAAGTTAGTTTTAGGTAAGCAAATACAAAATTCTTCTCCTCCGTACCGGGAGAAAATATCTGTATCTCTAAGGATGCTACTAACAATACCTACTATTTTTTTTAAAACAGTATCTCCACATGCGTGTCCGAAGGAGTCATTGATCTGCTTAAAGTTGTCTAAATCAAACATGATTAAGCATAAATCTTCGTTATAGCGATTAGCCATCTTTAACGCTAAGGACGATAATTCAGCACCACGCCTACGGTTATTTATTTGTGTTAAAGCATCAATGTTCGCAAAACCTTCTAATTCCACTAGTGCCTTATCTAATTTACGTTTGGTCAACAACTCATTTGTTATGATTCTGGCAATGCCAAATAAACCAATTATTTTTCCTGAAGAATCTTTAATAGGGTATTTACGGTTGTTTACCCACCCTTCGTTACCATCTTCATCAAGAAATGGTTGAATGTCTTCTACGTTATCTATTTTCCCTTTATAGATTTCTTTTTCAAGTTTGTAATAGTTATCCGCATGCTCTTTGGGAAAAAGATCATAGTCAGTTTTACCTATATGCTCTTTGCCAGACTGGTAGCCAGAGATGTCAGCCATAGTTTGGCTACTTGCGGTATAAACATGATGTCTATCTTTGAAAAAGATAAAATCGTTAGCATGTTTGAGCATAGATTCAAAATTAACTTCGGCAGCTTGTGTCAATATATCGTTAGTTAGGAGAGTTCTGGAGTCACTTAATGAAGCAATAAAATAACCGATATCAGAAATATTGGGGTCTTCAAGTTGTGCCACGCTAGCTGTCAATATAGTGATAGCACCTTCATTGCCTAATACTCTAAAGTTTATCGACTCCGAATGTTTTACCAGATTGCACATGTTGTCATATGTGAATAAATCATAATCATCTGGATGTAAAAAGTCACTTATTTCTATCATAGATGTAGTAGATAACTGTGGGGATCTTATATAAGTGAATGATTCTAAATCTATAATCTTAAAGAATACAATTATCTTTTTTGAATTAGGTAATTCTAAAACACAGGGTAAAAAATCACATAACTTATTCTTTTCTTTGATAGCTTTTATAAACTGCATTTCGTCACCATATAATAAAATTCAAAGAGTCGCACGTAATTATAGACCATATTTATAAAGACTAATTAGGTACAAAATCTCGAGTCAAGGGTAGGTGAAGTGGCGATTGAAGACGCAAAACCGACCAATTCAGGAGAGATTTTTAGCATTTTAAATAGTCTTCAAAGTGGTAATATGAAACGTTTCATGAACATGAGCGGTCGTCGGTTAGTTGCAGCCAAAGGTCTGTCAGAGCCTAACGCCTCTTTAAGATCATATACCTATCCTTACCTAGATTTCTGATTTAGTCAGTAGTGTGGTGTTTAGCAACATTTTAGTGATATTATTCACGGAATAAATTTGCTGATAAAAACGCTACGCATATGCTAAAAATAAAACGACACACTTACTGCGACCATTCGTAGGTCGTTGTTTTTAAAGGCTAGTTCGTTTTATTACAAGTCATTGTTAGGGCGTTTAAAATAAATAAAGGATTAAAAATGGACGTTACATTTTTCGCAGCAAAAAGTGACTGCGATTATAGTTCTTTTAAAGAAATACCTGAGTCGGCAGTGTTGGGAGGCGGTAACTTTACCAAAGATCAAATAAGTGATTTATTAAGTTGCTTTAAATGCACTAGTTCTGCTTTAAGTGATAGTTTATGGCTGTTTCCATTAAGCTTCTCCGAAGAAGTGGCAATAACTGACGATGAAACACTTAAAGGCATAGCGCTGCATTGGTCACTCGAATCCTCATGGGAACAAACAAGCATTAACGCATTGGAATTAGCTGATTATTTATTAGCGTTAAAATACGCATATTTACAACATGCAGATAAAAGAATATTTGCGCTATTTGAGTAACTCTCAATATCCTTATTAATTTAAAGCAATATCTCTACAGCATCAGGGTGACGTGGTTTATACCCAAGCAATATAAATATACCGGGTTCAGCGAGAATTTAAAGTCTTAGAGGCAAGGCTTTGAATGAAGAGAATGGTCATTCCATTGTTGAAATGAATTATCAAGCAATGCCTAGGGTAACTATTCGGTCTGCTATTGAGAAAATGGAAACCAGTACTAGAAAATATATATTGTCTTTAGGTAAGTGAACCGCGTATTACTCGCCGTTGATATGCCGTTAGGCATCAAAAATAATTTCGAAAGGTATAGCTAAGCAAATGATTAAAAGCACATTCCATAGTCAGATATATCAGGGAACTTATAGAGACTATTGGGTTTATGTTCCTAAGCAATACAATGCTAACGTTCCAGCTAATTTAATGGTGTTTCAAGATGGCTACTATTACATTGATGAAACAAAACCAATGATGGTGCATCATGTCATTGAAAAACTCATTTTAGCTAAAATAATTCCACCTACAATCTGTGTTTTTATTAACCCAGGTATCGTTAAAGATCCGATAAAACCGGAACATCATCCTGATACGCAGCGTAGCATTGAATACGACGCTGTTAACGATCAATACACTCGCTTTCTTGTTAACGAGCTACTTCCTGAAGCATTAAAAGGCTTGAATGTTTCACTAGAGCCAAGTAAACGAGCAACCGTTGGCTTTAGTTCAGGTGGCATATGTTCTTGGTCAGTAGCTTGGTTCCGCCCTGATTTATTTGGCAATGTATTAAGTCATTGTGGCAGTTTTGTTGATATTAGGGGAGGGGGTAAATTTCCATATTTGATAAGAAATGAATTCCCAAAACCTATTAGAATGTTTTTCCAAAGTGGCTCTAATGATCTTGATACCAAATATGGAAATTGGGCATTAGGCAACAAGCAGATGGAATCAGCCTTAAAGTTTAAGGATTACGACTTTAAGTTTGAGTTTGGAACACAAGGACATAATTTAGTACACGGTGCTGAACTTATTGAATCGTCAATTATTTGGTTGTTTGGTAGTGATAGCTAGAATTTGTAAAAAAGGGTAGAATACAGCTATTAATCGGTTACGCGTTACCATGTCGGTGGCAATTTGATACACAATATCAGGGTGTTATGCCCATAATGAGGTTTTGGTTTATTTATGGTTTATAGAAGTTGTGAGTATGGGGTAGGAGACAATTCTTATACGATGGCGGGAAAGTTATCTGGAATTACTAAGCTCGTCGATGAGTTTTATCATAATATGGATGTTTTTACTGAATCAAAAAAGATCAGGGATATGCATGCTAGTGATTTATCAGAGTCTAGCCAAAAGCTCTCTTATTTTTTATCTGGTTGGCTTGGCGGACCTAAATTATATGCGGAGAATTATGGCAGTATCAATATCCCTCAAGCACATAAACATTTGTCTGTTGGTGTTGAAGAAAGTGAAGCATGGCTGTTATGTATGCAAAAAGCCATAGATAAGCAACCGTATGAAGCTGCATTTAAAATCTATTTGATAGAGCAGTTAAGGGTTCCAGCTCAAAGAATTAGAATGGTCTCAGGTACCTAAATATACAATTATACCTTGTCAGTATTATTCAAGTTTGAGGGGGATAAATCTTTGAGGAGCGCTAGTTCATTTATAAAGCACAATGAAAAGACTCATTATGAGTAGTGGGAACATATCAAGAAGTTTAAAGGCAGCTAAAACAGTTGTGTAGGTTTCAATTAGCTACACACCTCATTATAATGACCCTTTATAACCCGCTCTACGTTGGCGGTATCATACAAAAGGAATTTGGTCATGTTTGAAAGTATTGCAGTCTATTCAGGGCTCATTGCAACTATTTGGATTTTCATTGGTATTTATGTAGCAGGTCGATTTTATGCTGGTTATGACCATTTTACACAATTCTGTAGTGAGCTTGGTGCAACAGGCAGTCCAACTGAAAAACTCTCTCCCTTAATTAATAATTACCCTCTCGGTTTTCTCTTTTGCTTCTTTGGTTGGTATTTGGCCCAGCTATCAAATGTTTCTAGCTTAGTTAATGTTGCAGGTTGGTTAGTTATAGCTCATGGGGTTGGAACTTGGGTCGCAGGTTACTTTCCAATGGACGCCGATCCCTTTACTAAAAATCCAACCTTTAATTGTAAGGTGCATTCTTGGGCTGGTCTTATTATGTTGCTGTCGCTAGTTGTTGCACCAATATTAGTCGCGATAAGCCCAACTACTGAAATTATCCCACTGTATTTCCGTGTTTTTTCAGTTGTATCAGTCATCGCTGCTGTTTATTATCTATTTGCTATGGCTAAAGCTGTAAAAACTCAAAGTAACCCTGGTATTCATCAGCGTATTTCCTATGGATTTCAGCTAATGTGGCTTAGTATTTTCTCTTTGGTACTGATTTAATTCTAAGCTAATAAAACCTTTAATCAGGGCGTAACAGCAATTTGTAACTTAAAACTTATCATTTAAGAGGTTATATGAAAGTATTATTTATTCCTATTTTTTTACTTGGATTTTCGACTACTAGTCTAGCGGATTCAAAAGGTGGCAAGAGAGAAGTATTGCTCGACAATGCGGATGTTGAAGTTGTTCGTTTGACATACCCTGTGGGAACAGAGTCAGGGATGCATACGCATATACACCCGAATAGAGTCGTTTACTTTGTAAAAGGTGGAATATTAGAGTTAGTCCCTAATGATCAAAATCAGAAATCTAAAGTTATTAATGTTTCTGATGGTAAAACATTATATTTGCCAACAACAACTCACAATGTTAAAAATATTGGCGATACAGAAATAGTGATAATTGAGACTGAAATTAAACAGAGCTAAGGTTGTTAAAACTGATAGTTAAAATAGATAAAACCTAATTAATAAGATCAAAAATAAGTGGACTGACCTTTATTCGTCACTTTTAAATCTACATTTTTTAGTCACAAAGTTTGGCACTATGCCTCAAGGAATTTACATTGTCAGTAACAGATCTTCTAACTTTATTTGGCGCTATGTTAATAGTAGCTATTGTACCTGGTCCAGCTGTTTTCTCAGTGATTGCTCGCACTTTTTCTTCAGGTTTTAGTCGAGGTTTAATGATGATAATTGGTATTACCTTGGGTGATTTTGTATTTATTCTTCTTGCGTTATTTGGTTTGTCAATAATATCTGAAATAATGGGTACTGCATTTATTTTTATCAAATATATAAGTGCTACCTACCTTATCTGGCTTGGCATTAGTTTACTTAAAACAAAAGTTACAGCTGAAAACATTCAAGAATCTAAAGAGTCATCCTTATTTGCAAATTTATTAACAGGGTTAATGATAAATTTAGGTAACCCTAAAGCTATTGTTTTTTATGTAGGTCTGTTTCCTGCTTTTATCAATGTAAGCCAAGTAACTACCTATGATGTATTTTCTATAATGTTTGTTGCATCGGTAGCCTTTGGTAGTGTCAATATTTGCTATGCACTTTTAGCACTTAGAGCTAAAAAAATGTTAAAAAGCAAAAATGCATCATCAATAATTAACAAAACGGCTGGTACTATCATGGTATCTACAGGTGCATTGGTTGCACTTAAGGCATAACACGCTACTTAAAATATAATTACAGATGTATCTTTTCTACTTTGAAGATTCATGAGTTAATTTTTCTGCACGGTTAAAATAGCCTTTAGCTCCTTTACACTAAGACGAGATAAACATCGCAAACAATACAGAAAAGGATTGTTATGAAAAAAGCTATAGACGAAGTCAAAAGTGAAGTTAAAGCCAAATTACTGTATTGGAATAATATCCAAAGTAAAAAGGCTAAAGTTGCTTTAATACTTCTTTTTATTGGGTTGGTCGCGTTAAAAATTTTTACTACCGTTTTAACATTCGATTGGCTTACAAGTTTATTTAAGTAATAAACAGCGAACAGCAAATTAAGAATATGAAAAAATTTTTTGTCTCTGTGTGAGGCGTTAACTTCTTAGGGTTAAAATGAGTATACGAGAAGCAAAAATCAATGATGTAGAAGATATTCAGTCTTTAATTCTAAAGGCCGCTCAGCCAGAAACTAATACCGATTTTACTAAAGAAGGTATTGCTCATTTTAAAGAAACTCTTGAACTGGCGGCTATAAAAGATCGCATCCAGAGTAAGGATTATCTGATGTTATGCTTTATCAAGCAAAAAGGTATTGTTGGCATAATAGCAATTTACAAAAAAGAGAAGTTAAGTCAGCTTTTTGTTGACCCTACTGCTAGAAAGTTAAATATCGCTAAAAAATTATGGCAAGCAGCACATGTGTTTTGTGTAGCTCAAGGAGGTAATGGAAACTATTGGGTAAAGTCTTCAACTATGGCTATTCCAGTTTATGAAAGCTTTGGTTTTCGCCTAGATACGAATAACCAACATACAAACGGTATAGTTTATCATTTAATGTTGCTCGAATCATAAAAGTGATTGTTAATAATAAAACCTATTTAATCTTACTAGGACTTTACATGACTTTAATGTCAGGTTGTGCAGCAACAGTGTCTAAACCTTGGTCGACGGACGACATTGTCAATGGCGGTATAACTACAACGGTTACAGGTAATAGTACTTCTTATGGTAATCAGGCTACGTGTAATCAATATAAAATGAAATGCGGATCACGCTACAGGGAATGGCTTAAAGATGGAGAAATAGCTTGTTCGTGTGTAATTGATTAGACTTATAACAAATTGTTTAAAGAAGATAAAATACAGTTCTCAGCACTTTGTCTCAATCACTCAAATGCCCTTTATAGGCCTCTATATATCTAGGAATACCCATGTCAGTTATTGCTAATACACCAAAACCACCTTATTTTGCTGTGATTTTTACTTCAACAAGAACCGAGGGTGATAAGGGCTATGGAGAAACGGCAGATAGAATGCTTGAACTTGCCCAGCAACAATCTGGTTTTTTAGGGATAGAATCAGCCAGAGAAGATGTTGGTATAACCGTTTCTTACTGGAGTGATCTTGATTCGATTAAAAATTGGAAAGCGAACTCTGAGCATCTAGACGCTCAAAAATCAGGACGCAAATATTGGTATGATTCGTTTAAAGTTAGAATATCTAAAGTAGAACGAGATTACGGTATTTAACAGGGTAATTAAACGGAAATAGTCATGTAGTGATTAAGCTATCTATAATCTTTCGATTTAGCGCTAAACATGATAATTTATTGTAAAACTGGTCCTTTTAATACTTAAGGATTAACAATAAAATTAATTGTTTTGGTCCTAATTAGCAGTGTTTCGGTGTTGTATTCCTTTTAGCCATCGATTGTTTCACCGCTTATTGTTACGATAAATTTGGTATAAAGTGAGAGGGTAAAATTGATTGGTCCAAACCCGAATAACAAAGAGCCTATGAAAGGATATCCACAAGTCGGATATCTTAAAAATTATATAAAAAGTGAAAATATAGTCGTCGGTGATTACACTTATTATGATGATCCCGACGGGCCTGAAAATTTCGAAAGTAACGTGCTATATCATTTCCCATTTATAGGTGACAAGCTAATTATTGGGAAGTTTTGTGCTATCGCAAAAAATACAAAATTCATCATGAATGGCGCTAATCATAAAACTTCAGGCTTCTCAACTTATCCCTTTTATATTTTTGGTAATGGTTGGGAAAAAGCCATGCCGAGTGAAGGTGAATTACCCTTTAAAGGCGACACTGTCATAGGTAGTGATGTTTGGATTGGTTATGAGGCAACAATAATGCCAGGGATTAACATCGGACACGGTGCCGTTATTGCCAGTAAATCAGTTGTTACTAAAGATGTTCCTGCATATAGTGTTGTTGGTGGTAACCCCGCACAAATAATAAAAAATCGTTTTGAGCAACCAATTATTGATAAGTTAATTCAACTTGCATGGTGGGATTGGTCAGCAGAAAAAATCACCTCAAACCTTGAAGCTATTGTAGGTAATGAGCTTGCTAAACTAGATTGTGCCAAGTGATTTTAACTCCCTAGGCAGCGATATATACTAAGGTGAAATATGGATATTGTCTTAGCTGACATGAAGCATTTAGATTCATACACAGATTTTTTGTCTGAATGTTTTAACAGCGGAATTGATAAATATGAATCAGCATTAATAGATGTGAAATCCCACCTACATACATTAATTCAAAAGGCTAAAGGTGCTGAGTTAGCTGATGGGTCACCCAGAACATCGACCTATTTTTGCGTTCACAATAATGAAATTATTGGCGCTATTCGATATCGCCATGGCACTAATGAGTATGTCGAAAGAGTAATTGGGCATGTGGGCTATGAAACAAAACCATCAGCACGAGGCAGAGGTGTTGCTCAATTAATGCTTAGTTGGATTCAAGAAAATATACTACGCACAAGTATTATTGTAACTTGCGAAATAACGAATGAAACATCAAAAAAAGTAATAGAGCGCTGTAATGGTAAATATATTAATCAAATTTATTCACCAGAAAAAGATGCTGAAGTGTTAAGGTTTCAGCTGGACAGTACATACCAGGCATAAATCAGGACAAACACAGTAGCATGCTACACTGCGTTCAACATTTAACTATCTATAATTTTCTCCTTAACTTGGAAGTATTTCAGGATAAACCCATATGTTTAAATATCTATTGCCAGCGTTACTCTTAATGCCTTCTCTAACTCACGCCCAAGCTACCGACGTTTTAACTGTTGACCGAACAGTATCTGGGGCTATCCAGCTTTCTTTTCCGAATGATAATAATATTAAACCTAAAAAGGGTGATTTCCAAATAATTAACTATGTACTAATGAGTAATGAAGTGGGTGAAAGGTGGAGTGTTATAACGCTCACTAATTTATCATCCGGTAATCGCGAGTTTAGACATGATCACTTGATAGGTTTATTTGCAGATGGTAGTCGTATTAGTCCCCTTAAATATAAATTAAACTTTGCAGGACAAGAAACGCAGTCAATTACAGTATCATTTGGAGTGCACAAATTTCCGGTACTCAGCATATATTCAAGTAATGATATATAACAATAATTTCCAACGTAGCTCACATTGGAGTATTTGTGAAAAAAGAAATAGATAAATTAGCATGGTTGTTTATTACAGAAGGCAAACTTCTGGGCGCTCGCTCTAAGAATAATGAGCTGTTTTACCTACCAGGTGGAAAACGTGAAGTGGGTGAGTCAGATGAAGAAGCACTTATACGAGAAATTAAAGAAGAAGTTTCAGTCGATTTAATTCCCAATTCAATTAAATATGCACACACGTTTAAAGCTCAAGCTGACGGTAAAAATAGTGAGACTATTGTTAAACTAACGTGTTATTTTGCTGAATTTACAGGTGAACTTTCACCCGATGCAGAAATAGCAGAAATTGATTTTATTGGTTATGAAAACAAATCTATTTGCTCTGTAGGCGCTATTAAAGTTATTGATTGGCTTAAACAGCAGAGCTTAATGAATCTGTAAAAAATATAATAAGATCAGAAAATTTAGCGTAATCAGTAAGTGAAGTCTGAGGGTTTGATAAATTAATGAATGGTAATGTAATAGTGCTCAATGGGACTTCTAGCTCAGGAAAAACAACCTTAGCCAGAGAACTTCAATCTCAGAGTTGTGAGGTTTACTTACTTTGTTCTTTGGATGCCTTTTGGGACATGACACCTCATGGTATACCTGCGGGTTCAAATAATTTTCCGAAAATGAAGCTTGCTCTTGCTAAGTCTGTCAGAGCGTTGTCTGAAACCGGGCATAATGTCATAGTCGATATAGTTTTTTGTGGTAAGAAAACCTACCTTGAATTGACAAAAGAGCTCAACGGATTGAATTTCAAAATAGTTAAAGTAGAGTGTCCTTTAGCCGAGTTAGAAAGCAGAGAAATTGCACGCGGGGATCGTGACATCGGATTAGCCAAGCTTCAGTATGAAAGTATTCATGAAGGGGTAATATACGATATAAACGTTAATACATTAGTTAACTCTCCGGCGCAATGCGCACAAAAAATTATTAAGAGTTTAGGATAAATAATTAACTATTTATTCCTTAATGAGAGCGTTATTTACTTAAGGAGATAGCAGTGAAAATTTATGGAGAGATTCAATCAGGAAATTGTTATAAGGTAAAACTTCTAACGTCACTTCTAGCTATTGAGCATGAGGGAGGATTTGATTTGTCAGAATATCCTTCTATTCAACAATGGATTGATCGAATTCAATCTCATTCAAAATATGTAGGTATGGAGTAGTTTTGAACTCACGATTTAATAAAAAGTCTTTGATACGTTGGAAGGTCTATATAGATAGATCTAAAATGTATATTGGTTATGTACAGTTTTTGCTGATAATTTTTGTTTTTATCAAATCCTTAGGTGATAACCCGGTAACAGAGTTTGTATTTACTAGCCCAATGTTAGCTGTCCCGCTTATTTTAGTTATTTTTATCTTGGCCTCTTTAGCGATTGGCTACCTTGATTCTAGACTTGGATTTCGTGAAGAAGAAATTAGAAATCATTCTAGATCTAACCCTGTCTTAATGGACATTCAAAAGTCTCTCGCAGAGTTAAACGATAAAGTTGATAAAATGGAACAAGATAAGAAACAATAACTAAAGCATAAAGATTCATAACCCGTGATTTTTTTTGTTCTATTAATTGTTCGTTAGCAACAATCAAGAATATCTATGGAAATAAGAGTATCTATGGAAATCAACTTTAGACTGGCTACAGCCAAAGATTCTGAAATAATAGGGAGCTTGGTTGTAGAACTTACCAATGAAATTTCTACATTAACTAATGCTAATCATTTCGATATTAAACTTGATGAAACAATTCAACGATGTAACGAGTTAATTCAAAAAGGGCACTATAGTGCAATTATTGGCGTATATGATAATAGACCGATCGCAGTCGTTACTATGACAGAAACGTATGCATTATATGTCAGTGGTACAATTGGTGTCGTACAAGAGTTTTATGTAGCTCCTCAATTCAGGGCTACGGGTGTAGGTTCAATGTTAATTGAACAAGTTAAGGACTATGGTAAAAAGTGTAATTGGTCGTGCATTGAGTTATGTACTCCACCTTTACCCGAATTTGACCGTACCTTAAACTTTTATCAAAAAAATGGCTTAAGCCCTGTTGGTGGTCGTAAAATGAGGCAGATGTTGGGTTAGCAGTGTTGATTAGATAAACGAGCAAGTTGTTATTACAGCAAAAAAATTATTAACAGCCAAAATGGTTCGGATATGGACCCTCTAATTTTCAATAAGGCGGTTTACTGTAAATAACTGGGGCCTACTAAGGGGAATTTACTTTGTTATGGGACTCTACTTTACATTATCGCTATCAAAATAAATTCCTATAACCTGAGGTTGAAGAAGGCTTGATTTATGTATGTATATCCACACAATGAAGAATGGAAATCAGACTTTCAACATGAGAAAAACGCTATTTTTTCAAGCTATGAAGGGAGAATAGAGATTTTTCATATCGGCTCTACAGCAATAAAGGGCTTGTACGCGAAAGATTGTATTGACCTATTAGGCGTTGTAAATGATATTACGGAGGTTTCAAAATTTAAGCTGAGTATTACAAAGCTTGGTTATGAGCATAAAGGCGAACATGGTATCTCTGGTAGGGAGTATTTTTCTAAAAGACAGAGAAAAGTGCATTTACATATTTTTCAATCTGGAGATGTAGAAATAGCAAAGCATTTAAATTTTGTTAAAGTAATGCAAGGTAACTTAGAGCTCATTACTGAATTAAATCAGCTTAAAAGAAAGTTACACGCAGAATATCCTAACGATAAAGGTTCATACCAAAATGAAAAGTTGTTCTTTTATAATCGTATAAATAGCATGGTCTAATAGATTTTTATCATAAAATGTTTCACTTATTAGATAGTTATCTTACCTTTTTATCCCTATAGTTATGTTATCATTTCACTAGTCGATTATCCAAATCGACTAGATTAAGCCAAAATGAAGGCGATAACAGTACTTAACTTGATGAGTATGTTAGAAATTTTTGATTATATTTAGGGAGTGTTATGAATCACGATATTAAAGGGATCTGCCTTTTTCTAGGGTTAATTGGCCTAGGTTATACTGCTTTATTAATATTAGTAATGTTACTTACAGGCGCTAAAATTATAAAAACAATCATGTTTATTTCTATTTTTTCATCATTCTTATTGAGTTTAGGCCTAACTGAACAAGTTAAACGCCGTCTTTGTAATTACCTTAAATCAATGACATTTAAACAATTCGCTTAACGGTATATTTTAAAAGGACGGGTATGAATCGATCTATAGTTAAAGGGTATGTTATTTCATTGATAGTTGTTATTATTACCTTTTTAGTATCTGCTATATCGGCAGCTTTCTTAGCTGATTTTATTGGCATTTGGAAAAAACCTGTTATTGGCACTGTTGCTGCTTTTTGTGTCGTTATATCGGGTTATGCCACAGCCCCAAATCATAAAATTAATACTGCCGTTGTTTGGTTAATAGTCGGCGCAATTTCAGCTTGGTTTTTAGCTGGCGATTCGTATTATCCTGAAGATTACCAATCTGCGAATCAGCTAACCATAATGCCTATAATCGCTACTTACCTAAGTGGCTCATTTGCATTATTGGTATGTATGGTCTGGCACAAAAAACATAATGTGAAGACCTAAACGCTGGCTTCACTATCTCATAGGCTTTACACTTGTTAGCTCTAAATTATATGGCATAACGAATAATTCATCTGACGCACTCCAACATGAAAAATAAATTACTCAATGGACAGCACTTATCGCTTAATGAGCAAGTGAAGTTATTGTCTGAGTTTGTAATGACCATTGATGACATGCCTCAAATATTAGCAGAAATCGATAAGATCCCTAATGCATGGCTTGGTGCCGGAGTAATATTCCAAAATGTATGGAATATAATGCATGGATATGATTTTAATACCTATATAAAGGATATTGATATCTTATATTGGGATGATAAAGACTTAAGTTGGGAGTCAGAAAACAACTACATGCAGTCACTCAGTCAAGCATTTTCAAATACTACCATTCCATTTGATGTTAAAAATATTGCAAGAATTCATTTATGGTACGAAGAGCGCTTTGGAATACCTAAAACTGAATATTTTAGTGTTCAAGAATCTATTTCTACTTGGCCTGTTATTGGCGCTTGCATGGCAATGCGCATGAAAAATGGAGTATTAGAGTTTATTGCGCCTTATGGCTTTCAAGATATGTTTTCTCTTCATATTAGGCCGAATAAGGTGTTAGTAAATCAAAAGATTTATGAAAATAAGGCGCTCAAATGGAAAGAGCAATGGCCAAAGTTGACTGTAGAGGATTGGTAATTGTGATAGAGGGTAAATTATTTTCACTCAACACATAGTATACCGAGATGTAAGGGAGAATTAATAATTTTTAAGGTAAAGGTCTGATGATAACAAAACTTGATAATTCGAATGAAGCTGTGGCAAACGAGATATTCACTATTTTTCAAAATTCTTATAAAGTTGAAGCTCAACTTATTGGTACTAAAAATTTTCCGCCACTTTTTCGAAGCATTAAAGATATAGAAAATTCAAAAACACAATTCTATGGTTTTAGCGAAAATGAATGCCTCGCTGCCATTATTGAGATTGCCATCGAAGATAAGCAGTTGCATATTAATAGTTTAACTGTCGATCCTAGTTATTTTAGGAAAGGCATAGCGAAGAAATTAATAAACTATGTGCTAGAGAATATGGATTATTCACAAGCAATTGTAGAAACCGCGGTTGTGAATATTCCTGCCATCAATTTATACAAAAAACAGGGGTTTGTTGAATTTAAAAGATGGCTCCCTTCTCATGGCATTGAAAAACTAGCTATGTCAGTTGAGTATGCCGTCAGAAAACACGGGGTTTAAATGGGAAAGATTAAATTATGAGTATAACGCTCGTTTCAGATGTTTTTGGCATCACACCTGGACTATTAAGATTAAAAGATGAGCTCGGCGCTAAAACTATTGTAGATCCATACAATGGGCAAAGCATGGCGTTTAAAAATGAAGCCGATGCTTACTCTTATTTTGTCAGCACGGTAGGGCTAGAACGTTACGTTTCAATATTATTTAAAACATTAGAAAACCTTAAAAGCCCAACAAGCTTAATTGGTTTTAGTGTTGGCGCTTCTGCTGTTTGGAGCTTATCTCAAAGTAATGAGCGCAATATTGTGAAGCAAGCTTATTGTTTTTATGGCTCGCAAATTAGAAACCTCATTAAAACCCAACCTTGTTATCAAACTACTCTAGTGTTCCCGCAAAGTGAGTCGCACTTTGATGTTGCTGAGTTAATTCACATACTTACCAATAAACACAATGTTAACATTTCACAAGTTGAGTACTTACATGGTTTTATGAATTATTATTCTAGTAACTTCAATGAAAAGGGCTATAAAGAATTTATCGCATTATTGCAGTCAGTTTTCGACGATAAATAAATACAGTAAAGAGGTAGTTGTCTTGATTGATTAGCAATTGTGTTACAGGAATGTTGCCAAATAGATGCTGTTATTCATGAGGATATTTCAAACGGAATAGGGCAAAAAAAACACCAGATAACCTAATTTCATACAAAAGGTTTATTGGTGCTTCAATAGTTTTTTACTGTTTTTTCTTATGTTTATGTGAGTTCACCACGTAAACTTTTGTCCATTTGTAGACACATTTCTTCATAACTTAACTTTTTACTGAGTAAATAATGAAGTTTTGTTAGTGTTGCCTCTAAGGTCATATCATGACCACTAATAACTCCAGCTTCACTTAGTGCATTTCCTGTGGCATATCCCGACATATTAACCGTACCTTTTATACATTGGCTACAGTTTACGACGATAATACCATCTTCTTTCGCTTTTCTTAAACAAGCAAGTAACGCTTTATCTTGCGGTGCATTGCCAACACCATAACTGCGTAAAATAAGTGCCTTTACCGGCTGTTTTATAACATTTTCAATCACTGCACTACTGATGCCAGGGTATAGATGTACCACACCAACGGGTTGTGGCGTAATCGTTGATAGCGCCAATGGTTCAATGTGTTCAACGGGATTTGCCAAGGTGCCGGCTACTAATTGAATATTAATACCAGCTTCAAGTAACACTGGCATATTCGGTGAGTCAAATGCGTTGAAACCATCAGCATAGGCTTTAATACAACGGTTACCACGATAAAGTTTGTTATTAAAAAATAAGCTCACTTCACTGATAGGATAATTTGCAGCTATGTATAAAGCATTCAGTACATTCACTTGTCCGTCTGAGCGAAGTTGACTCAATGGTATCTGTGAGCCAGTGACAATGACGGGTTTGCTTAAGTTTTCGAACATGAAGGATAATGCCGAGCTGGTATATGCCATGGTATCTGTGCCATGCAATACCACAAAACCGTCATAGTCATCATAGTTCGCTTTAATATCATCAGCTATACGCTGCCAATCACTTGGAGTCATGTTAGATGAATCAATTAATGGTTGATATTCACTGATGGTAAAATCAGGCATTTCACTGCGATGAAATTCAGGTAGAGCATTGATAGATTCTGTAAGATGACCTTTAGCAGGTACAAAACCTTGAGTACTTTGCATCATTCCAATAGTACCGCCAGTGTAGGCGACGTAAATTTTTTTGTTCATAGTTTGACTACTTATTGTTTATTCGACCGTTTTATTCAACTGCATAAATCAGCCATTGAAGCTGGAAATTAAAATCGACAATTGAAGTCGGTAGGTTTTGGGTATTATTTATCAGCGTATTATATACCCATTACACCTGAAGATGCAGGTTTCTGCGAGAATTTAAAGCCTTCGAGGAACAGCTTTCTTTTGATAAGCACGCTACATAGATCGTGTAGTTAGATAATGCAGGTGCATAATCTCCTCAATCGCCATTCTCTTCAATAAATACCTATGACAAAATTTTAGAATAAAAAAGGGTAGTTATTTTAATAACTACCCTTTTCAGTTAGCACTTGGCCTTATTTGATAAGATCGTACTCAAATATTCTAAGCTACATGTTAGTTAGCGCTGCAGGCTACACATAAGGTATAACGACCTTGCGGATCATTAAACTCTTCTATTTGACCTAATTGATTTGCCATCATATTAATGAACTGTGAAAGAGGCGCATTACGTACTGTATTCGTCGCTAAATCAATTGTTATTTGCCCTTCACCAAGGGTGAAGTAACTAACGATACTTGCAGATTTACCTAATAATTGTTGTACTATTTTATTACGAGAAGATTGCTCTTTTTCAATTAATAATGTGTCGTACTGATCTAATTTTGCTAGGTTTGCCGCAGCAACAACTGCATCAGTTAAGTTACCTAGTTCGTCAACTAAACCAAGTTCTTTTGCTTTTTTACCTGACCAAACCCGACCTTGAGCAATGGCATCTACTTCTTCTATCGTCATATTACGATTGCTTGCCACTAATTGAATAAACTCTTGGTAGCCTCTATTGATTGATAGTTGAAATAAATTAGCCATACCGGGGGTAAGCGTTTGGGTAGGACCAAAGCCAGCAATGTCAGTAGTACCAACACCATCAGTATGAATACCCATTTTGCTTAATGAATCTTCAAATGTCATCATCATGCCAAAAATACCAATAGAACCTGTAATTGTAGAAGGTGCAGCGTAGATTTTATCTGCAGGTGCTGAAATCCAATAACCACCCGATGCAGCATATGTGCCCATTGAGGCAATAACCGGTTTACCTGCTTTTTTCAATAATTCTACTTCTTGGCGAATTATTTCAGAAGCGTATGCACTTCCACCCGGGCTATCTACTCGTAAAACAACGGCTTTTACATCATCATTGTTACGTGCTTTACGGAGTAATCTTGCAGTAGAGTCACCGCCAATAGTTCCTGGTTTTTGTGTGCCATCTAAAATCGTACCTTTAGCAACGATAATAGCGACTTTATCCTTACTAACGTCGGTCAACTCGGCAGTGTCACCTAAAGGTGAGCTGGTAGCTGCGATATAGTTTTTATAACCAATGTGTGAGTAGCTGTCGCCCTTTTTATTCTTACCAACTAAATCAATAAGCTCAGTGCGCATTTCTTGACGTGACTTCAATTGGTCAACCCAATTGTTGTTCAGTGCATATTGAGCAAAACTGCTTTCTGCTGCGCTAAACTTGGAGACTAGAGTATCGATGTTCTCATCAAAATTTTCTACGCCAAAACCGCGACGTTTAGCAACATCTTCTTTGTATTGCATCCATAAGTCAGCTAACCAAAGTTTGTTCGCTTCCTTAGCGGCGTCAGACATATCATCACGAATAAATGGTTCAACCGCTGATTTGAATGTACCAACACGGAATATGTGTTGGTTAATTGATAATTTCTCTAACGCTGATTTGAAGTACATTTTATAGCGGCCGTAACCGTCAAGTAACATAAAACCCTGTGGGTTTAACCAAATGTTGTTGGCTGTACTGGCGAGGTAGTACTGATCTTGTGAGAATTGGTCGCCTAGAGCAATAATCTGCTTACCTGAACTTTTAAAGTCTTCTAAGGCAACGGCAATATCTTGTAACTTAGTTAAGCCCGCTTTATTTAAACCCTGTAGTTGTAAAACTAATATTTCTACCCGATCATCATTTTTAGCTTTACCAATGACATCAATAATATCATTTAATAAAACTTCCGGTTTATCTTCTTTTTGTTCCATGGCTTCACTTAAAAAAGCTTCCATGGGGTCAACTTCACGCTTTTGTTCTACTACATCACCAACAAGGTTTAGTACAAGCGCTGTTTTGTCAGGTACTTGTATTTGTTCTTCACCACTAAAAAGCACAGCGATAAAGCCAAAAAACAGTATGAAAAATACGAGATTTATCACAACTGAACGAGTAATTGTTAGCGCGCGCCAAAGTGAAGAAAAGATCCGTCTGATAATGCCTGGATTGTTATTCATATAATTATTATCTTAAAATAGGTTAAATTTAAATTGAGACTCAAAGCTATACTACCTTAATATTTACCAGAACTTAACAATTGCAGTGGGCTAGATTGTAAGTATTTATGGCAATGTCAGCTAAATAGCCGTTTTGTTCGATAATTATCAAAAAATGAAAGTCTTTCGGCGTTTTAACGTTCTTATTACTAATCGGTTTATTACTTTTTATAAGATAAAAACAATGCAAATATTACAACATTACTACCAATGCTTTATAAAGCAACTTAAACACTTTGATGGCATTCCTGCCTTGTTGATAAGACTTTATCTTGCTCCTGTATTTATCATGGCAGGGTTTAGTAAAACCCAATTGCTCAATGACGATGTTTCTGGTTTTAGTGCAATATTTGCTGATCCTAATATCGTTGCTTGGTTTGGCAATAGTGACTGGGGTTTAGGCTTGCCATTCCCTGCGTTTCTTGCAAACTTAGTTGTTCTGGTTGAATTTTTTGGTGGTTGGTTATTGTTAATTGGCGCGTTAACACGCTTAATAAGTATCCCACTGATGTTTACCATGCTAGTTGCTGCAACAAGTGTTCATGCAGAAAACGGTTGGTTTGCAATTACGCCAACTAATAGCGAAATTAGTGCGGCTAACGTTGTAACATGGCTTGGTGTTGATAGCGCAGAGGCAAGTCTAGAAAATAGTAAACAAACGGCTATTCGACTTGAACGAATGCGAGAAATATTGGAAGAAAACGGCAATACCGACTGGCTCTATGAAAAGGGAAATATAGTAGTATTAAATAATGGTATCGAGTTTTCGACAACCTACTTCATTATGTTACTCGCTTTATTTTTTATCGGTGCAGGGCGTTATACCAGCGTAGATCATTATATTGCAAAACGTTTTTTAGTAAGAGAACAGCGCTTTAGTTAGTATAATACCTACTATGGCAACCTTTTGATCATGTAGACTTGAATTGAAAAAGCCGAACTGAGTGATTTACTTAATTTACTCCGTTCGGCTTTTTTATTGTTTATCGCTTCATTGCCTTTCGTTTATAGTTAGGCAATAAATGACCGAAATGGTAAATACTTAAACCTAATAACACCATAAATGCGCCGATGATCAGTTTGTCGTTAATTACTTCATTGTTTAGTACCGCGCCTAAGGTTAAGGCGATCACAGGTGTAACTAAAGTAATTAGGGTGACACTACTTGCCGAGAGTTTTTGTAATACTGTGAAATAAGCATAAAAGCCAATTAACGAACCAAATATACCTAAATAAATAGTTGCCCAGATTGATTTTGCTTGCCACATTTCAACAGGTAAAGTTCCATCTAGAACTAACCAACTAATTAGAAACATTGGCGTAGCAACACTTAACGCGCCAACAGTTGTAGCTAAGGGGTGTATGGCCAATGGCACACTTTTCACTAATACTCCGCTTAAACTGAAGAAGAACACAGCCAACAAGATGAATATGATTCCATAAACGCCATCATGCGCTAAGGTGAAATTATCAGAACAAACTATGGCTAAGCCAACGAGGGATATGACCATAGATAATTTACGAATATTACTGATACTCGGCTCTGCTAAAATCTGTTTCGCTAAAATGGCTGAAATAACCGGTGATAAGCCAAAGACCAAGGAAATAATGCCAGAAGATAAATATTGTGCAGCAAGATAAGAGCACAACATACCGCCAAAAATTCCTGCTGCCGAATAAGTGTATAATTTAACTGCTTGCTTGTGCCATGGGAGATTAATTCGATTAGCTTTAATGAGTAACGCACCTAATATTAAGGCGATAAGCATGCGTAATAATACCGCTAAACTCGGACTAATTGACTCACTACTCCATACAATACCCAGTGGGGTGGTAGACCAAATTAATAGTACCGCCA
>Ga0209292_1001815_pt1 | contig 25603 bp, 18 predicted proteins | sample GOMGulsemesocosm_2_FD_184634 | JGI IMG/M metagenome (GOLD analysis project Ga0209292, IMG submission 184634) | Methane-oxidizing microbial communities from mesocosms in the Gulf of Mexico - GOM9C Gulf of Mexico (SPAdes) (version 2) | ecosystem: Environmental > Aquatic > Marine > Cold seeps... | reverse complement strand
CCTGAAACTTGATATCGCCTACGCTCGGAATAACAACCATGTTATTCCGCTCTTCTTAGGTCTGTTTCATGTTTATGCGCTCTACCTCTCTTTAAAAAGTAGTTGAGCGATTTTTTTTGCCTGAAACTTGATATCACCTACGCTCGGAATAACAACCATGTTATTCCGCTCTTCTTAGGTCTGTTTCATGTTTATGCGCTCTAATTTCTTTAATGAGTAGTTGAGCGCTTTTTTTTGCCTGAAACTTGATATCACCTACGCTCGGAATAACAACCATGTTATTCCGCTCTTCTTAGGTCTGTTTCATGCTTATGCGCTCTAATTTCTTTAATGAGTAGTTGTGCGCTTTTTTTTGCCTGAAATTTGATAGAACTAACCATGAGAATAACAACCACGTTATTCCGCTCTTCTTAGGTAGGTTTCATATTAAATCTATTTAAAAGGGTAAATAAAATAAACATTGAAATAATTTGAACTAAACTCATTATCAACACTCTTACTTAATAGTTATGTTATTCCCTTAGTGTTTCATGTTTATGCGCTCTACCTCTCTTTAAAAAGTAGTTGAGCGCTTTTTTTTGCCTGAAATTTGATAAACATAGGCTTGAGAATAACACTGATGTTATTCCTTCTATTATTCAAAGTGCCGGTTTATTTATAGAAAAATTTAGCCAGATCTTAAAGGTAATTTCGGTGATATATCAATGAGATTGCTTTGAACAAAGCGAAGTGGGAAATGAAACATTTAAAATAAAAGGAACTTTCTAGTCATTACGACGTCTTAATTATTGAAACTTCCTTCCCTGGATTGCTTTCATTTGATTTAAGTTTTGTTTGCTTAAATAACCGGCGCGTCTATTTGACGCGCTTTTTTTATCGTTATTTTTCTATTTTTGTTTTGCTCTTAGTAAAAAATAGTACATAGATTTAGTATTGTTTTAAGCAAAGTAATCAGTTAAAAAATCATCAAAGTTAAGTTTATCAGCCGCTTCAATATCCGCTTGAGCTTTATGTGAAGCAGGTGTACTTTGATCAAAAAATTCTTGATCATAAAATTGATAATCACGAGCTTTCGCTTGTTGTTGATATTCACTCGCTTTATCTAAAGCATACTCAGATAAGCACTGTTGCTTTATAGTTGCTATTAACTGCGCTGATGGCGTCAAACTAGCATCATTGATCTTAGCTTGTTCGCGGACTATGGCTTCACTGTATTTATTCGTTTGGTATGCCTTATCTAATAGCTGTGCAACTTGCTGCATCTGCTCAAACAATTCATTACCCCACTGAGGAATCGATTTAAGCTTAACTTCACCACTACAATTCGCATCACTAAGCAGTAGTTCAGGGTCTCGACCACGTAAGACCACGGCATCCATATTCTCTTCATGGTGTGCCTGGCGAGTACAATCAAACTCTTTATTATCTACAAAAGCGCAAAAGGTAATAAATATATCTAAGAAATGCACTTGTTCAAGACTAATACCGGTGTCTGAAAAAGGATTTACATCAAGCGCTCTTACCTCAATGTATTCAACACCACGTTCTCCTAATGCAACAGAAGGTTTTTCACCAGGCTTAGCGACGCGTTTAGGGCGAATAGGGGCATACAGCTCATTTTCAATTTGCAGTACGTTATCGTTTAACTGTTGGTATTGACCATCTACTTTAATACCAATGCTGGCAAAATCTTTAGACTTGAGTTTAATCGCTTGCTGTACCCCTTCAACATATTCAGCCAAATTGTTATAACAAATTTTCAATGCTGACTGCTCTGAGCTTGTATAACCTAAGTCACTCATGCGCAGTGAAGTAGCGTGCTCAAGGTATAACGCACCAAAGGGTGATTTTTTAAAAGGTAATTTATGTTCTTTCCCTTGCAAGAAAGAACCACATATTGCTGGAGAACTACCGTATAAATATGGGATCAACCAACAGAAACGCTTGTAATTTCTTAGTATAGAAAAATAACGTTCAGAGATGAAGTCATCAAGAGGTAAGGACTTATCACCCGATGTCTGATGTAGTTTCTGTTGTACCTTCCAAAAGTCTTGTGAAAATGAAAAGTTAAAATGTATGCCTGATATGACTTGCATCATAGAGCCATAACGATTTTTCAAACCTTGACGGTACACTGTCTTCATTTTACCAATATTAGAGTTACCATACTGTGCCAATGGTATCTTTTCGGCATCGTTTACAAAACAAGGCATACTCATTGGCCAAAGCAGTTCCCCTTCAATGTTTTCAAAGGTGTATTTTTGAATATCTTGTAGTTGAGCAATAGCTTGCTCTGGAGAGTGACTTACAGGGGTAATGAACTCAAGTAAGGTTTCTGAATAATCTGTTGTTATCTGTCCGTGCGTGAGCGCTGAGCCAAGCTGGTAATAGTGCCCATGACCCGACAACTTGCCTTCAGGCAATATTCGTAATGCTTCTCGCTCTATGCCGCGTCCAATACCTGCCACAGCAGCCAAATTTTCACTATGGCTAAAAGCGCCAATATAATCAGTTAATGAGAGTGTCAAAATAATTCCTAAAAATACTAATCAGTCTAACTATTAGCCTGATTTAGTATTTAGCGAGTAAAAGGTAAAAACCCCTTATTGATACTCATATAAATAAGGGACTTTTAACGGTTTTCAATGCCTTGTAATGGAAATTCAGCTTTATTTTTATGCTAAATGTTATTACTTAGCTAATTCCAGTTCAACGACTTCAATATCAAGTGCTTCTAATTGAGGTCTAACTACTTGACCGTCACCAACAACAATCCATTGCATAGGTTGGGATAATTCTTTTGCTGCAATCGCATTTAACTGCTTCAAGGTAATGTTGTTGATGATTTCACTTTGCTCTTTACCGTAATCAACAGGTAAATTAAATTGTAATATCTGTCTCAAGAAGCCACTTTTTTGACTCGGTGTTTCAAAGCTCAACGCCTCATTTTGCGAAATGGCTTGGCGCATAAAGGTAACTTCATCTGCCGTTAAACCATGTTGTTGATAGTTTTTCAACTCCGCTTCTATTTCAACCATAGCATCATAAGTATGCTCTTTCTTAACACTAGCGCCAGCACTGAAGCTGCCTAATGTTTTACCTGCAGAAAAGTAACTTGATGCGCCATAGGTATAACCTTTGTCTTCACGTAGGTTTAAATTAATACGACTGTTAAATGCACTACCTAATGGGTAATTCATTAAAGTGGCCTTAAAGTACTCACCTGTAGCGTCATACGTCATACCGCGACGTGATAACTTAATCACTGATTGGCTTGCATTAGGTAAATCAACAAAATAAAGCTTCTCTGGGGTTACTTCTGGGAAGGTATAGTCAGCGTTAATAGTGTATTCTTTACCCTGCCACGCCTTCAATGAAGCTAACTTGGCTAATAAATCTGCTTTATTGATATCACCAACAACAACTAAACTTGCTTTAGCCGGCGAGAAATACGTTTGGTAAAACCCCTGAATGTCATCAAGCGTTATCCCTGATACTGTCTCAATAGTGCCACTATCAGCAATACCAAAACGATTTCCTTTACCATAAGTCACTTGCTTTGAAGCATTACTAGCGAGTGTACGCGCATCTTTATTGCCTTGCTGTAAACCTTGTATCAACTGATTTTTAACTCGATTAAAGTCATCTTCTGCAAATTCAGGTTTAAACATCATTTCATTCATTAACGCGAGTGTCGCATCAAGGTTTTTAACTAAGCTATTTACTTTAATGTAAGTATTACGCCCTCCTGCGCCAATAGAAACATCACTACCTAGCTTAGCTAGTTCATTCGATAGCTCTTCTTTGCTGCGAACAGTCGTGCCTTCATTCATCAAACTCGCCGTTAAACTCGCCAAACCTGCTTTTTCCGCTGAATCAAGTAAAATGCCACCATCAAGACTTAACAATAAACTCACCGTAGGTGTTTCACTATTTTTAGTCGCAATAATTTCAATGCCATTATCAAACGTTTCTCGCCATAGACTTGGTACAGTAATCTGTGGGTTTGCACCGGAAGTTGGCATAATACTGCGATCAAAAGCGCTAGTATTCTTCATAATAGGCGTATTGAGTTGTGCCAATTTAGCAGGATTACTGACATTAGGTAGCGTAAAGTTATTTGCTTTGGCAACTAAGGCCTCTTGACCTTGGGGAACTATTGATAATACCGCTGCACCCTTACCTTTAATGTATTGCTTAAAGACGCGCATAACATCGTCTTTTGTTACTTTGTTATAACGAGAAACTTGTTGCTCAGTATAGTTAGCATTGCCTAACATGGTTTGATAATGCGCTAAGTTTGATACCTTACCTGAGACACTTTGCAAACCATAAATGGTACCTGTTTCAATACCCACTTTAGTTTTTAATAAATCATCGCCATTAACACCGCGCTCTTCAAACTCAACTAAGGTGTCATTAATTACTTGTTCGATTTTTGTTAGTGATAAACCTTGCTGAGGGTTTGGTAAAGCATAGAAGCTCATTTGACAAGCTAACTCTCTACACGGATGACTTGCACCAGCTTGCACAGCAACGCCCGATTTCACTAAATTTTTATAAAGTAACGAGGTAGGGCCACTGCCTAGGATATTAGCAAGTACATCTAAGGCGGGTTCATCTTCATGCATGCCGTAAACGGTAGGAAAACTGATATAAAGTAAAGGCAAAGAAACGTTATCGCTAAATGAGTAATAACGATTTTCCTCAAGTGTCACTGATGTTTTAGCGATATTATCTACTGCTGGCCCCGCATTTAAGTCACCAAAGTATTTATTCACCCATGCAAGTGTTTGCGCTTCATCAATATCACCACCAATGGTAATTACCGCATTATTAGGTCCATACCAACGAGAGAAAAATTCTTTTAAATCAGTAACCGTACCACGGTCAAGATCTGTCATATAACCAATAGTAGGCCATGAGTAAGGATGTTCACGTGGGAAAATCATCTGATTAACGGTTTCATTTAATCGGCCATACGGACGATTATCGACATTCTGACCTCGTTCATTTTTGACAGTAGCACGTTGTACTTCAAATTTTTCAGCAGTGATCGCTTCTAATAAAAAGCCCATGCGATCAGATTCAAGCCACAACATTTTTTCTAACTGATTTTTAGGTACGGTTTCAAAGTAATTGGTACGATCAGAGTTTGTAGTGCCGTTTAAGTCACCGCCACTTTGAGTAACAACTTTAAAGTGTTGTTCATCAGCAACATTTTGTGAGCCTTGAAACATCATGTGTTCAAAGAAATGAGCAAAACCTGACTTGCCCAATTGCTCGCGAGCTGAGCCAACATGATAAGTAACATCAACATGCACTAAAGGGTCTGAATTATCTTGATGTAAAATTACCGTTAAGCCATTCGCTAGCTTGTACTTTTTAAAGGGGATGTTAATTGTATCTTCTTGAGCTGATACCGTTTCAACCAAGCTCACGCCAGTAGGTAATTGTACTGATTCTTGACTACTACAAGCGAATAATAATGCAGTAGCGGCAGCAATAGCCGTAACACGGAAACTTTTAAAAGGCTTTTTTGAAGAGAGGGTTGGAACGTGTTTAAGCAAAATAACATCCTGTAAAAAGAGTAAAATTATGAAGATTGAATTATCATAGCAAACATAAAGACTAAGCGGCTAATTTAAATGTTTAAAACTATTACAGAACACCCTGATTTTATTGTAGTTGATAAAGCTGCCGGGATTAATTTTCATGATGAAGGGGATCTTGGCTCAGGGCTGTTCTCGCAGGTAAAAAATCAGTTGAAAAATACAACGTCTGATGCCGAACTTTATCCTATCCATAGATTAGATAAAATGACCTCAGGTTTAGTCATCTTTGCTAAAACCTTAGCTTGTGCACAAACTTTCGGGCAACTATTTCAAGACCACGATATTGAAAAGTACTACCTGGCAATTAGTGATCAAAAACCCACTAAAAAACAAGGTTTGATTAAAGGCGATATGGCTAAAAGTCGCCGTGGTATGTTCAAGTTGCTGCGTAGTATGGAAAACCCTGCTGTTACCCAGTTTTTCTCATATAGCATTGGCAACAAGCAACGTTTGTATCTACTCAAGCCTCATTCAGGTAAAACTCATCAGTTACGTGTTGCATTGAGTAGTATTGGTGCACCTATTGTTGGCGATCCTCTATATAACACTCAATCGGTTGCAGACCGCGGCTACCTGCACGCATATGCATTAAAGTTTACTTATTTAGGTGAGCAGTTTGAGTTTATTAGCGCACCCAACAGTGGCGAGTATTTCTTAACTGAGCAAGTGACTGAGCATTTAACAGCACAAAAAAAACCTTGGCAGTTAAACTGGCCAAGGCTTTAAACTATTCTAAAGCTGTAATTAAGCATTTAACTTAGCTTTACAGCGACATGTTTGATATTTAGGCAAGACAGAGTGTGTGACATGTAGTCTGCTACATGAACACACGGCTATTCCTACTTAGCAGTCCGTATAAATCAAACAAGGGCTGTTAAAGGGAGTGCCAAAATACAAGAGCGATTGCTGTCGGACAAATAAACTTCATATATTTAAGACAGCACCAAGGCCAAGGCCTTGATGTCACTATTCTCTTTTATAACGAGTGCCAAAATACCAAGGCGATTACTGTCGGACAAACAAACTTACTATTACTTACTATTACTTACTATTACTTACGTAGCACCAAGGCCTATGGCCGTATGAAGTTGTAACCTACAGCGAATGCCAAAATACTAGAGCTATTGCTGTCGGACAAACAAACTTACTATTACTTACGTAGCACCAAGGCCTATGGCCGTATCGAGTTGTAACCTACAGCGAATGCCAAAATACTAGAGCGATTGCAGTCGGACAAACAAACTTGGTATACCAAGGCCAGATCTTCCAAAAAATGCTATGTTCAACATCTTCATTGCCTTGTTTTATCTCTGCTAATATATCACTTCTATGCCATACCCAAGTAGCAAATACACAACACAGCATGGCAATAATAGGCTGACCATATTGTGTTGATAAAGTAGCGATAAAGTCTAACATCCACTCTAAATTCACCACGATAATAATACTTAGCACTAAAATTCCTAAGCCAATAAAGGTTGTTGCTTTTTCTCTTGGCATATCATGACGCTCTACCGCGAAAGATACTGGACCTTCAAGCATAGAGATTGAAGAAGTTAACGCTGCTATCGACATCAACACAAAAAAGCCAAAAGCAACAAATAAACCAACAAAGCCCATACCAGAGAATAATGCTGGCAATACGGTGAATACCAAATTAGAGCCTGAAATTAGGCTGCCATCTTCAGCAAATATAGCAACACCTTGTGCTTGTGCTACATACATAGATGGAATGATTAATAACCCCGCTAAAAAGGCAATAGAAACATCAATTAGGGTTACTTGTGCGCCAAGCGTCACTAAGTTCTCTTTTTTAGCAATGTAAGAGCCATAAATTATCATGACACTGGTTCCCAATGATAAAGAGAAAAACGCTTGTCCTAGTGCACTGATTAAAAGATCGGGTTCTAATATACGAGAAATATCAGGATTTAAATAAGCATTAAAACCTTCTCTTGCTCCCTCAAGGGTAAAAACGTAAATAATGAGTAATATAAGTAAACCTATCAACATAGGCATAAGACGTTTTGACCACTTTTCAATACCCTGCTCAACACCACTGCGAATGATAAAAATAGTTAAGCTCATAAAAAAGGCTGTAAAAAGGATATTGCGAATTAGCGAGTGGTTTATCAACCAATCAGCAACACCAGTTAATCCACCAAGTCTTGCTAAAGGTTCAATTGCATAAGAGATCATCCAACCGGCAATAATGCCATAAAAACTTAAAATGAGAGCAGCACAAATAATACCGCCAAAGCCGACGACAAAACCAAAGCGTTTTTGCCAAGTATTACGGGCAATTTTCTGCATGGATGTTACGGCATTTGCTTGGCCATAACGACCAATCAATAACTCTGCCATAAATGCTGGATACGCTAAACAAAATGCCAACACTAAATATACTAAGACAAAAGCAGCGCCACCATTGCTCGCTGTTTGGGTTGGAAACCCCCAAATATTGCCTAAACCAACAGCGGATCCTGCTGCTGCCATAATAAAACCGAAACGCGAGCTAAAGCCGCCTCTTGAACCTGCCATTTACTTCCCCAAAATCTTTGCTAGCTATCTTTACAGTTATGCCTTTGAATAACGCTATCATAACGTTATCAAGGATAATATTATTTTTATAATGACTCATACTTTGATGAGGGCACTAATCTACGCAATTACTTGGAAGATGAACAGAGCCTAAGGTTAAATAAACAAAAAAGCCCTGTGTACAGCTTATTTTACGAGCTTTACACAGGGCTTTGTATTTCTTATTTGCTAAGCTTTGCTAACAAAAAGTTTACTACCGAAATTATTCCGCTTCAGGACGCATATGTGGGAATAAAATAACGTCTTTAATCGTTGGTGAATCAGTAAATAACATTACTAAACGATCGATACCAATACCTTCACCTGCCGTCGGTGGTAGGCCGTATTCTAAAGCATTAATATAATCAGCATCATAATGCATAGCTTCATCATCGCCAGCATCTTTTTCTGTTACTTGTTTTTGGAAACGTTCTGCTTGGTCTTCTGCATCATTAAGCTCAGAGAAACCATTCGCTAACTCACGGCCACCAACGAAGAATTCAAAGCGGTCGGTGATGAATGAGTTTTCATCATTACGACGTGCCAGTGGAGAAACTTCCCATGGGTACTCAGTAATGAAAGTAGGTTGATCTAATAAATGCTCTGCCACTTCTTCGAAGATTTCACAGATATACTTACCAGGCCCCCACACTTTAGAAGCACTGCTTTCTTTAACACCAACCGCTTTAGCCATTGCTTTGATTGCATCAAAGTTATTTTCAGGGTCACGTAACACAGCTTCATCAAGCTGTTCTGCACCACGATGATCTTTGCCGTATTGTAAAATTGCATCAACCATAGATAAACGTGCAAACGGCTTGCCAAGGTCATAGAATTTTTCTTCTACGACTTCGCCATCGCTATTTTTAACGGTATTACGAATAGTAGTCGTACCTAATACGTCTTGGGCAATAGTACGTAACATTTCTTCTGTGGTATTCATCAGATCATGGTAATCAGCGTAAGCTTGATAGAATTCAATCATGGTGAATTCTGGGTTATGACGCGTTGAAATACCTTCGTTACGGAAACTACGGTTAATTTCAAATACACGGTCAAAACCACCAACCACTAAACGCTTTAAATTAAGCTCTGGCGCAATACGTAGATACATATCAAGATCAAAGGTATTGTGGTGCGTCATAAAAGGTTTCGCGGTAGCGCCACCTGGTATGATTTGCAACATAGGTGTTTCAACTTCCATAAAATCACGCTGCGTTAAGAAGTTACGAATACCAGCAACAATTTTTGAGCGAATTTTAAACGTATTACGCGTGTCTTCATTGATAATTAAATCAACATAACGCTGACGATACTTAGTTTCTTGGTCTGACAAACCGTGGAATTTTTCTGGTAATGGGCGTAGAGACTTAGTTAACAGTGAGTACTCTTCCATATTCACGTAAAGATCACCTTTACCTGATTTATGTAAAATACCTTTAACACCAACAATATCACCAATGTCTAATGAGCCCCATTTAGCGCGTATTTCTTTCTGTACTGTTTTTTCAGCATAACCTTGAATACGACCAGACGAGTCTTGTATCACTAAAAATGGACCACGCTTAGCCATAACACGACCAGCAATAGCATAAGTTACTTGAAGCGCTTCAAGTTCTTCTTTAGTTTTTTCACCATGCTCAGCTTGAATATCAGCGGCTAAGTGTTCACGATTGAAATCGTTAGGGAAACCATTAGCAGAACAATTAGAGCGAATCTTTTCAAGTTTTACACGACGTTCAGCAATCAGTTTATTTTCATCTTGTGCTACGGGTGCATTATTAGCTTTATCTGTCATTTTATTTCTCAAAGTTATCTTTAATTTTTCAATTATTTAACTGGTTTATGTAAGTGTAAAACTACAAACCAGACTTTAAACTAGCTTCTAGGAATTAATCTAAATCCCCATATTACTAAAGTTAGGGTACGGCTTGAGTGTTTCAATTTTCAACACCCATTTATATCGTTTCTATAAGCCGGACTTCAAACTCGCTTCTAGGAATTAATCTAAATCCCCATATTACTAAAGTTAGGGTACGGCTTGAGTGTTTCAATTTTCAACACCCATTTATATCGTTTCTACAAGCCGGACTTCAAACTCGCTTCTAGGAATTTATCTAAATCCCCATCTAATACGGCTTGAGTGTTTCTATTTTCAACACCCGTTCGTAAATCTTTAATACGGCTATCATCTAATACATAAGAGCGAATTTGACTACCCCAACCGATATCTGACTTACCGTCTTCTAACTCTTGTTTACCTTCGTTCTGCTTTTGCATTTCCATTTCATACAGCTTAGCTTTTAATAGCTTCATCGCTGTAGCACGGTTCTTATGCTGAGACCTGTCTGCCTGACAAGCAACCACAGCACCTGTTGGCTCATGGGTTATACGAATGGCTGAATCTGTTTTGTTAACATGCTGACCACCTGCACCTGAGGCACGAAAGGTATCAATACGTAAATCAGAAGGGTTGATATCTATTTCGATATTGTCATCAATTTCAGGGTAAATAAATGCTGAAGCAAATGAGGTATGACGTCGGCCAGAAGAATCAAATGGCGATTTACGAACGAGGCGATGCACACCTGTCTCAGTGCGTAACCAGCCAAAAGCATATTCACCGGTATACTTGATAGTACAGCCTTTAATACCAGCCACATCACCATCGGTCACTTCAATCGCTTCGGTTTTATAACCGTGTGCCTCGCCCCAGCGTAAATACATACGCATGAGCATTTCAGCCCAATCTTGTGCTTCAGTACCGCCCGATCCAGATTGAATATCTAAATAGCAGTTATTGGCATCTTGTTCGCCACAAAACATCCGACGAAACTCTAACTTCTCTAGGACTGCATCAAGAGCCGCAGCTTCTACTTCCGCATCGTCGAAGGTCTCTTGATCTTCCTCTTCAACCGCAAGCTCAACCAAGCCTTCAATGTCTTCACAGCCTGTTTCAAGTTCAACAATGGTATTAACCACTTCTTCAAGAGCGCTACGCTCTTTACCTAAGGCTTGAGCACGTTCTGGCTCATTCCAAACTTCAGGTTGTTCTAACTCACGAGAAACTTCAACTAAACGTTCAGCTTTAACATCGTAGTCAAAGGTACCCCCGAAGCGAATTAGCGCGCTCACGGATTTCTTTTAATTTACTTAATATTGGGTTTGTTTCGAACATAAATCTTCAAAATAAATTTAATTAGCAGCCTTTGTTAACTACAAACGACAAAGACAAATAGTCGCGCATTGTAACCCAATTTAAGGGGTAAATAAATGACTATAAACCGTAGATATTTCTTAAATTTATTATTCGATCAAGACACTATTTTTTTATGCGGATATTACTACGAAAATTGCCATCAATTTAAGCTGATATTTACTGACAATAAGACTTAAAAAGTAGAAATGTTAGTTTAGGTATAATTAAAATTCATACGCCACTTTAAAATGCCAACTATAATCTTGGACTATATCCGCGTTATATATTAAATAAGCCAACCCCAACTCAATGTCACTCTCTGTTTCAAAGACTACACCAGCACTAAACGTATTTACATATTCAGCTGAATCTTCTTCATCAGTCTCTTTGTTGCGTTCAAGCTCAGTTAATATTGTCCACGATTCATCAATATTAAACGCATAAGCCAGGTTAATTGCTACCTCACTCTCTTTATCTATATGCTCATAAATTAAGTTACCGTGAATGAAGTGCCTTTCTAAAAGTTGATAACTATATAACAAAGCGGCTTCATAACCGTATTCATCTTCTTCTAAAATAGCGCCTGCGGCAATAGTGAATTGGGGCAGAAAACCATGCTGTTTAACCAACATATAAGAAAGACCTAACTCATATTCTACAGACATTTCTGTTGCTAAAGCCTCTTCAAGTTCATTAGCTCTATTGGCAGAAAACTCAGCTTGAAGTACGTCACTAAAACCATATTCAAGTGAAAATTCAGCTTCAATGTTGGTCGATATATCATGCTGATAGCTTGGATTATTCAGAACTAAGTTCAACTGCCACTCGCCATCCTCTTGGGTATAAGCGGGCTCTACCACAAAAGTGAACTCTTGTGTTTCACCAGCTAAAGCATAAGAGCTTAGCGCCAGCAATATAAGTAAGGTTAACTTGGTTAAGTAGTTTCGCTTCATAATGCTACTCACTCCCCTGATTCGTTGCAGTAAAGTTAGTGTCTATGCAAAGCCTAGCACAGACTGCCATTATTCTTACTAAGGCATGAATGAAATAAACACAACTAAGGTGGGAAATGCCATGAGTTCATACGCCTATTAACTAATTTATTTACAAGCTCTATACAAACCTCTAAGAACACTAATACATTCTCAGACAAAGTAGAGAATAACCTGTGCATGAATCAAATTTGAAAAGAGTTTGTATTTACTTGAGTAAAATATGATCTCACACATACTCAATCCGTCTGCTGAGTAACATAATTACTGCATATTCAATACACGCAGAAACTCAAATGGCAAAAATTGCATTAATCACTGGCGCAAGCTCAGGCATAGGTAGAGTAACAGCACTGCTGCTAGCGCAGCATGGGTATATTGTTTACGCTGGCACTCGAGATCCAAAAAGGTTTACCATCCAGCTTGATAACTTACATGTGGTAGCACTTGATATAACTGATAGCGAAAGTATCAAGCAGGTCGTTAATACTATTAAAGCTGAGCAAGGGCAGATTGATGTGCTTATTAATAATGCTGGTTACGCTTTAGTGTCAACGGTTGAAGATGTGAGCGAAGAAGAGATGTTTAACCAATTTAATATTAATGTATTTAGTATCTTTCGCTTATGTAAAGCAGTGACCCCACTAATGAGAGAAAACAGTAGTGGAGTTATCATCAATATAAGTTCTTTCTTAGGTAAAATTGGCCTACCACTATTCACTTTTTACAATGCCAGCAAATACGCTGTTGAAGGTATTACTGACTCACTTAGATATGAGTTAAATCCTTTTAATATTCGAGTCCACTCCATTATGCCCGGTTTTTTTAGTACCAATTTTTCTAATGAAAATTTAGTAGCAAATAAAGCAACCTTAGATAAAAGTAACCCTTATCACAACTTAGCCAGTCACCTTGTACCTAATATATTAAAACAGATAAATGACGGCAATGAGGCAAAAGAAGCTGGCGAACTAGTCATTAAAATGATTGAAGACGAAAACTCACCAGCGCGAGCCACGGTTGGAGATAAAGCCAGTAAATTCATCCAGATGCGTCGTGAACTTTCTGATGAAGATTTTGAACGTAAAGTGAGGGAGTACTATAACCTCGATGGATAGCTTTTTTTTTAACATCACTGATAAGTGCTATAAGACCACTGAGATATTTAAATATCAAGGGCAGCATGCTACACGTGTTGATATATCCAATGGTCTAGTCTTTTTTGATATTGCACTTAACCTCAAAGAAGAAAAAACACTTAAACTTAAAAATATAGACAGGATGAACTTTATCGTTTCTGTCGGTCAGGGTGATTGTGTAATAAAGGATAACTTAACAAATACCTGCTTTAAGTTAATGCAGCATAATACCTACCTCTTTGCTTCGTCTCGCCAAGATATGGAGATAGCCATAGCACCATCGAAAAAGTCTGAAATATTCATCATTTTTATTGCTGATTTTTTTATCAAAAGGTATTTAAGTGAAAATATCGACGAGCCTATCAATTTTTTATATAAAAGACTACAACAAGAAATCAGTCTTGAATTGATAAATGAAAACGCTACCGATGCATTAAGCCTATACCTTATTGATAAAATAGTGAGCGCTAACGTTAGTGAAAAAATGAACAGCCTGATCAGTGAGCATAGAGCCATTGAATATATGATCCACCGATTTTCAATGCTTGATTTACAGATGCCGACCGAACATAGCACTGAAGAGGTAGATATAGCCGCCAAGGCAAAAGAAGTCATTTTACAAAACTACAAAAGTCCCCCCTCCATTAAAGAACTAGCAAGGCTTTGTGGTACTAATGATTTCAAATTAAAGAAACACTTCAAGAAAGTAAATCAAATAACTATCTACGCATACATTCAAAAATTTCGATTAGAAAAAGCGAATCTATTACTACGAGAAAAATTAATGAGCGTATCCGAAATAGCTAATAAGGTTGGATATAAACATCAAGGTCACTTTAGTGCCATTTTCTTTAAAACATACGGAGTTTATCCAAAGGATATAAAAAAATCCCTACTGTGATACATCAAAATCCCGATTGTGATAAAAGCCTATAAAAACTTGCATTCAATCGGCGTACTATTTACTTAAAGAGTTACTTAAACATTTATTTAACTAAAGACATGCTTAACAAAACATATACTCAACAAAATGAGTACCAAGGATAATATGATGACTAAAGTTGTTTTAATCACAGGCGCAAGTTCAGGAATGGGTGAGATTACGGCTCGTTTTTTAAATGAAAAGGGTTATACCGTTTATGCAGGTACGCGAGATAAAGAACTCGCTAAACCTGAAATCCCTGGTGTTAATAATATTTATCTTGATGTATGCGACACCAATTCAATGGAAGTCGCAGTAAACTCCATTATCGCAAAAGAAAGTAAAATTGATGTATTAGTGAATAACGCTGGTTTTGGCTTAGTATCAACCGCTGAAGAAGTAACAGACGAAGAAATATTTAAACAGTTCGACGTTAACGTTTTTGGCTTGATGAAAATGACACGTACAGTACTTCCTTTCATGCGTGAAGCTAAAGCAGGAGTAATTATCAATATTAGTTCATTCCTTGGAAAAATTGGTTTACCGCTACTTTCTCATTACAATGCCAGTAAATATGCAGTAGAAGGTTTTGTTGACTCAATTCGTTTCGAAATGGCACCTTACAATGTCCGCGTTCACTCTATTCAATCAGGACTCTTTGGTACTAATTTTGTTAAAAAAGGCTTAGTAGCCAATACAAAAACAACCAGTGAAAGTTCACCTTATAAAGAATTAGTTGCTCATTTTGTTCCCATTGTTGCTAAAGCTATCAATGAAGGCCCTAGTCCACAACCCATTGCTGATACAGTTAAAGCTATTATAGAAGATGACAATTCACTCATTGCTATTCCTGTTGGTGCTGAAGCAACGTCATTTGTCCCCTTAAGAAAAACGTTATCGGATGAAGAGTTTGAAACTAAAATTAAAGAAACCTTTGGTATTTAATCAGTAACAAATAACAAAGCTAAATCAGAAAAGATAACCACTTAATAATAATTACGTGGTTATCGGATTATGATTAACCGTAAAGTGAGATAAAATATAATGACATCACCTCCTATAAACAGATCTCTAGGTATTTTCCCTAAGTCGTGGAGTGAAGAGAGTGCAGGTAGAATCCCCGGTAACATTCCTATTTGGGTTGGCATACTCTCTGAGCTGACTGAGTTTGCTCTTTTCTTTGTCGCCTATTTTATCGCTAAGTTTTATTATCCGGATATTTTTTCGCAAGGCCCACAAAATCTACATACTTCATTAGGTGTTGCTAATACCGTCGTATTATTAACCAGTAGCTATTTTATGGCTAAGGCTATGAGTTTTATTCGAATAAATAATATAATTAAATGTGAGCGTTATTTATGGCTAGCATTTAGTTGTGGTTGCATTTATTTGATTATAAAAACATGGGAATTTCATTGGAATACCTTGCAAGGCTTTAGTGCCAATACCAATGAATTTTTTACCGTTTATTATTATATGACCTTCAATCACTTTATTCATGTGGGCTGGGCTTCATGTGCAATTTTATGGGTCATATTTCGCTTAAGACGGGGCGCTTATTCAGCACAAGAAAATTCAGGTTTAGAAGCATTAGCTGTGTATTGGCACATGATAGATTTAATGTGGATTCTTATTTTTCCATTAGTTTATGTCTTGAGATAGGTAGGAATGATGAAAGCTCTTAGATTTATGAAAGTTATCGGTAAGTTAGAATGGTTTTTAGCTGTATTGATCGCGATTACCTTGCTCAATACTTTGCTAGGTGAGCAATTTTCCTCAACAACATTGGTCTGCATATTAATCGCACTGACGGTGACGTATAAAGGCTTTATCGTTATCGATCACTTTATGGAATTAAAACACGCCAATAAGAACTTACGCTTCTTAATGAAGTGTTATTTTATCATTTTTCCTTCTTTGATTATTGTTAGTGCATTTTATTAAAACTCAGCGAAGCGCTTAGTAAAAGCATGTCTGAGTTAATGGTGCACTGTGATACAAAGAAGTAGAAAAATAAAACCCTATATTTGATCTACATTGAAATAATAATGCCTATTAAGTTTATTATTAGCTATGACGTTAATATTACTTAAGGAATATCCATGCACATAGCTACCCTCCCTTTTCTAGTCTCCATACTGATATTAGTTATCACTGGTGTTATGGCGACTCCCCCTGCCCTTGCAAGTGAGCATAAACATGACAAGCATCACAGTGTACAACAGGAAATATTGCAACTAGAACAAGGTGTAAAGTGGCCTATCGATGCCAGTTTGCATACCGGTATGAGTAAAATAAAAAACGCAATGGAAGTAAACATCTCCCCTATTCACACCAAGCAGTTTACTAGTGTTCAATATCAGACATTAGCCAACGAAATCAAAGTACAGTTAGTCTATTTATTTGAAAACTGTAAATTACCAACCAAAGCGGATGCACAACTACATATTTTACTGTTCAAAATAATGCAAGGTAGTGAACAGATGCATAAGGAGGGTAACCAACGTGGGGGGGCAATTGAAATTATTAAATCCTTACAGCAATACCCGCAATATTTTGATGATAAAAACTGGCAAGCACTAACGCACTAACAGCATTAACTGTGACTTTATCAAGCATAAAAAGGAGCTTAATAGCTCCTTTTTATGTGCGCTGCATTGCTGGTAATTATTTTTTATTAAAAAAGAAACATTCAAAAAATTTCAATGCAAAAACGATGTAAACAATCGCGCCAGATATCAATAAAATACGTTGAGCTAAAATAGCATTAAAATTCGAATCGGCAGCCATAGCACTGTTTATAATGACTAATAAAGCAATAAAGCCTGAGCTATAGTATTTCGACATAGTAGAGCCAGAAAAAATATGACGACCAAAAAATAACGTGGTTGCGAGTAAAAGCATCAAGTAAAAATAAAACTGTGGCACAGCAACAATAAGCCAATAAAAAAGCCAAGCAAAGGCACCACCCAGCAAGGTCGATAGTAACGAGTTTCTCCCAGCTTCTTTGCCTTGCGTTAAATCTGGTTTTAAAATGAATATTGCCGAAAAAACCATTACCAACAGATAATCAGTTAAGCCATAGGTAATGAAAATAGCGGCAATAGGAAAGGCAACTAAGGTACTTTTTAAGGCAAGTTGAGCGGCAACTTGGGAATAAGCACTACTGTATTTAGGTTTTATTGGAAAATGAGTGAAATCAGGGTCAGGAAAAACAAAGTGTGCCAACCATAACATGGCAATCGTTAACCAACTTGAATAAACAAAACCCGCTGAAAAACCTATCGCTAAACCTTCATTACTGTTGGCGATCATAGGCAAAACTAAAATGGCAATCATCGACATTAAGGTAAACCAAAACGAGCCACCACGGTTTAGGTAATAATATAAATGAAATAGCACCAAGCCCAAAGCTATTAAATAAGCGATTGGGTATTGTAAAAAGAACAATGAAAAAGCCAAACCTAAAGCAAATGCCTTTAGCGTACTCATCATATTATTTAAGCTTGCTTTAACCGAAGGTTTTGGCAAAGGCATAGCCAAAATCATCGCGGTAAAAACAGGCATTAAAAAAGCTAACGGCCAGTTAATGCCATACGCTAAAGCACAAGCAACCGTAACACCAAAAGCAAAACGCAATACTCGCATGCTTTTAACATCAGCATAGAGTGATGTGACAACTTTGACAGCCCCGTCTTTCTGGTTGTTTTTTAAGCTAGTAGACATAAGAAAGTATACTTAATACTCGAATCCACGCCCAACCTAAGCTGTTAACAAACCAGTTATCACCGGTATAAATTTGCACATCAGCTTGGCCACCTAAGCGACGTTTGCCATTAGTGCTGTCATCAGTAAAGGCAATAATTACCGGAAAGCGTTGAGCATCTCTAAGCCAGCCGGTTTTAGACTCAACGGTAGCTAATCCGCCAACAGCACCTTTTGATGAGGTATCGACAGCAAAACCTATGCTAGTTATTTTTCCTTGATAAATTGTACCCGGATTTACATCTAGGGCAATCTCTACCGAATTACCTATTGCCAAATTTGCTAAATTATTTTCACGTAAATTAACTTGTACCCAAGCATTGTTTCCTTCAACAAAAGTCATCGCTGCGGCGCCTTTACTCGCATAATAACCCGCGTCAATTTGCAAGTTTGTAATACCACCAATTGAGGGTGCTAAAACAACCGTTCTGCTTAAATCTAATTGCGTTTTTTTCAGTTGTGCCATGGCAGAGCGAATACGTGGGTTGTTATTTCCTTCAGCTCCTAATGATTGTTTGGCTTTATCTAGGTTTGCTTGGGCACTAATCACTCCCGCTTTACTCGCTTTGATAGCGGCACGTGCTTTATCACCATCAGAGTGTGAAAGTACATTTTTCTTTTCCATTTCAAACACACGCGCACTCTGCGCTTTAACGTGCTCAACATTGGTTTCTGCCACCACCAATTGTGCTTGTGCAGTAACAACACTCGCCATACCTGCGCCAATTTCTTGTCCTGCTAATTCCAATGCCGCTTCAGCATTTTCAACAGCTAACTCATAATCACTTGGGTCAATACGAAATAATATATCGCCAGCAGTTACCACCTGATCTTGTTTAACTAACACTTCAGTCACTCTACCAGAAACTTGGGGAACGATAGGAATGACATAAGCTTGAACTCTCGCTTGATCAGACCAAGGAGCATGTCTATCAGCAATGATATACCAGATAAAAATCAACGCTGTGATGACTAAAATATACTTAGTTATTTTGCGGACTGGATCTTGTGCTATTCCTGGCGTTTTTTCTTCGTTTTCTGGTGTTTTTGGTGACTCTGCTATTGAATCTGACATGTTGCTTTCTTCTTCCATAGTTCTTAAATAGCTCTTAAATAGCTCTTAAATAGTAATGAGCGCTGAGTTAAACATTATCATCATTTATACCCAACAACATGAAGATACCTGATTCAGCTGGAATTAAAACGTATTTAGACAAGGCTTTGACTGAAGAGAATGATTGTTCCATTGTCGAAATCAATAACGCTGTATAAATCGCTTTTAAACCAACCCTGCTGGAATGTCTGAGCCCACCATGCACTTCGTTGTCTCCTTTTTAAGGGCGCTACATGGATGTAGCTTATTAGAGAATGCAGGAGCAATTCTCCAGATTAACCATTAACAAAAGTAGACGTCTTGGTCATGATTGGCTCGGACATCCTGAAACGAGCTCCTCCAAGTTACTTGGGTATATAATACTAACTGAGAAAGCCCAAACGTTTGAGCCTCCTACTTTTTGATATCGATAATTATTATCAAAACATTATCACTGATTACTCTTCAAAGACATTCATATATTTATCTTTAATTTCAATTACTCTAGGCAGGCACTTTACAAACGCTAGCACTAATATTGAGGTAAAGTTCTTTCCAGTCACTTGCAATAGTGCAATTTATTTTTCTACCGGCCGAGCCTTATTCCCTTGTTTGTCGGCATAATCAAACGCCGGAAAAGTAGCGTCTACGCCGACATTAATGACAGGTTTTTTATGTGCTCTTTCTGCCAATTGTAATGATAGATTGTCCGCGTACACATTATGGCTGAAAAATAAGTGTCGAAATACAAAAACGATGAATGAGCTTTGATGCGTTTTATCATAAGAAATAATAACTTAAATTATAAATAACCTTTTTTATTTTAATACAGTCTGGTCTATCATGAGATAAAGATTAAGCGATAAAACAGATATTTATGCCAAATAACGTTAGTAATATTAATGCCTTAGTTATTGATAACAATAGCAGTATGAAACAGATCATGGTTTCAATGCTTCGAGCCATGGGCATTAAAGCTGTGATAGTGGCAAATACTGAGAATCAATGCGCTCAATTGATTGCCTCAAAAAATATTAATTTGGTCGTTTGTGGGTGGGATTTACCTAAATTAAACGCACTGTCTATTTTAAAAAAGTTACGTGGTGAAGAACAAAGCGTAAATATTCCGTTTGTGATTGTTTCCACTCTGATTAAGCAAGAGCACATTAAAGAAGCAATAGCTTATGGTGTTTCAGAGTATTTAGTCCCCCCTTTTAATATGAAAATATTTGAAAATCGTATTCATAAAGCACTTAAAGTACCAATACAGCCAAGCGCTAAAAGTCTATCACGTACAGTTAGTCGCAAGCGTTTTAGCCAAAAAAGTAATATTGATGAATTAGAGATATTAGTTGTTGATGATGTTGCTGATAACATTGACATCATTGGCTCGCTTATTAAAAATAAATACCGCATGAAAGCAGCACTCAATGCTAAAACGGCAATGAAAATCTGCTTATCTGATCCTCCTCCAGATTTAATACTACTCGATATCATGATGCCAGAAGTAAGCGGCTTAAGCTTATGTAGGCAGCTTAAAGAAAATCCATTAACACAAAACATTGTTATTATTTTTTTAACTGCACTTACTGAAACAAAAGATGTCGTTAAAGGGCTTTCTCTTGGGGCTGTCGATTATATTACTAAACCGATTATTCCTGAAATATTGTTAGCGCGAATAGCCGTTCACAGTAAAATAATATTAAATCAGCGCATCATTCAGGAGCAAATAGATAGTTTGTTGCTGCAAAGTGACTTACTCAACCAATATAATAAAAATTTGTACCGTAAACTAAGTAAACTGTTAGATGAGAGTAGCGAAGCATTAACTCAGGTAACATCTAAAATTCATGACAAATCTTCGCAGCTTCCCATATCAAAATTAAAGTATAACCTTGCCATGAGTCAGAGTTTACTTGATAAAAAGCATATTTTAACGCAATTAAAACAAGGCAGTTACACAGTAAAAACGACTAAGAAAAACTTGGCGAGCCTGTTACTTGCAACCTTACACTTTTTTGATTATTCGATTAGTAAAAAAAATATAGAGGCTTTTGTAAGAGTTGATGAGACTGTCTATATACGTTGTGATGAAACGCTACTAAGTCATGCTTTGTCTTGTCTTTATAATCACGCATTAGACACTGCACTTCGAGGCTCTAAGGTTGCTCTAACAACAGAAAAATATAATAGCTTCATACTAATTAAAGTTCACAGTATTACCGCTATACCTGAAGAGGATGTAGAGAGTATTACTCAGCGATTACTGGTAAATAAAACAGGGAATGCTCATTACCATGCTATTAATTTAGCTTTCTTAGCCATAGAGAAGACGCAAGGCGAACTTTACTTTCATAGCAGTGAAAAACACGGCACAACTTTCTACATAAAATTACCTATTTAAACAACTGTTATTATTGAATAAATTAACTAAATAGTTACTTGAATAACCTTATAGAAAAGCGATAATAACAGACATAAAACTGATTTTATGTTCTTTCTTCTATGGAGACAAAATGCCATTAGTAAACCTATATAAAAAACTTAGCCCTTTTAAACGGGTGATTATTGCGTTAATACTCGGCATTTCAACGGGTATTTTTGTTGGTGAGCCGGCCGGTAATATGGCCATTATTGGGGATATTTATATCCGCTTGCTTCAAATGACAGTTTTACCTTATGTTCTCGTCTCAATTATTGGTGGCCTCGGTCGTTTAGACAGCTCTATGGCAAGTCGCATAGGTTTACGTGCTGTAAAGGTTATTCTCATTATGTGGTTAGCGGTAATGCTGACATTATTGTTGCTACCTTTAGCTTACCCTAACTGGCAAACCGCAGGTTTTTTCAGCACCAGTATGATCACAGAGCCAGCTGCATTTAACTTTATTGATCTTTATATTCCAAGCAACATATTTGCTTCATTATCTGAAACCATAGTACCGGCAGTTGTTCTTTTTTCATTGTTAATGGGCGTTGCGTTAATCCAAGTAAAAAATAAAGAAACTTTTCTAACACTGACCACCAATATTGGTGATAGTTTGATGAAAGTTGCCTCCTATGTTTCTAAATTAGCACCTTTAGGTATCTTTGCTATTTCAGCTGCTGCTGCTGGCACTTTAGCAGTAGAAGAATTAGGTAGATTACAGGTGTTTTTGTGGGTATACATTATTGCTGCTGGACTACTCGCGTTTGTGCTTTTGCCTTTGCTCATTCATTGGTCAACCCCCTTCACTTATCGTGAAGTAATGTCAACCGCGGGTGAAGCCGTAATAACTGCCGTCGCAACGGGTACTGTGTTAGTTGTATTGCCCATGATTATTGAGCGAAGTAAGGCACTGCTCGCCAAGCATAATATGGATTGTGAAGAAACTGACTCTACTGTAGATGTGCTGGTGCCAACAGCTTATAGTTTTCCGAGTGCCGGCTCTTTACTCGGTTTAGGTTTTATCTTATTTTCAGCTTGGTATGTTGGCTCTCCTTTAGGTTTTGATGATTACATATCCTTTGTAGTGATGGGTGCATTAACTGCTTTTGGGAAAATGGCTATTGCTGTGCCATTTTTACTCAGTTTTTTTGATCTACCTGCAGATCAATTCCAGCTGTACTTATTAGGCAGTGTTGTTACTGCGCGTTTTGCTACTGGCTTAGCGGCTCTCAATGGTTTTGTTGTCACCTTACTTGTTGCTTCAGCTGTATTAAAAAAGCTTAAATGGCATGGTTTAATGCAAGCCATTGCCGTTCATTTAGCAATAACTTTTACCGTAATGCTCGCGACAGGTTTTGCCTTAAAATCATTAATCCCTTATAAATATGAGGGTGTAAAAACCTTTGAATCAATGAAATCTATGAATATAAGTGCGGGTATTAAGCAATATAATGAACTCAGCCCTCTGTCTTATGTTGAACAGCAAAAGCCTCGTATGGACGTTATCTTAGCTCGCAAAAGTATTCGCATCGGCTATTACGATGCAAGCTTGCCTTATGCGTTTAGAAATAAAGATAATCAGATGGTAGGTTTTGATGTAGAGCTACTCAATCAACTTGCTAAAGATCTAAATATCAACTTATCACTCATTCGCATTGAAGATAAAAATGATGAAGCTGAGTTACTGACTGATGGTAGTATTGATATTATCATTGGTGGTCATGCAATTACTCCACTACGCGCGCTAAAAGTCGCCTTTTCAGATTCTTATACTTACCATACTGCCGGTGTTTTAGTTAATGACGCCAAACGCGATGATTTTTCTGACCTCTATGCAATGAAATCAATGAAAAACTTAAAACTCGGTGTAGGCACGACAAAGTATTATCAAAGCATGGTTAAAGAGCAATTTCCTAATGCTGAATTAGTACAAATAACAAATATTAGGCAATTCCTCAAAGGAAAACATGAGGGCGTTGATGCCATAATCTACTCAACTGAAGCAGGGTCTGCTTGGGCAATGTTATACCCTAATTTCTCTGCGGTTATTCCAAAAGGTTTAAAACTCCGAGCGCCAGTGGCTTTTGTCCTACCTAAAAGTCAGTTAGATTTTGTTCAGTATATGAATACTTGGCTCAAACTGAAAAAAGAAAATGGCTTCCAGCAAAGAGTCTATGATTATTGGATTTTAGGAGAAAACCCTAAAGCGAAAAAACCTCGCTGGTCTGTGATGAAAGATGCATTGGGTTGGGGTTAACTGGGCCAAGTCAATAGAAATATTCTCAATAAAAAACACCTTTCAGGTGCTTTTTTATTGAGAAAAAGAATCCCTAGCTACCTCGTTAGCTGTTATTACCTATAAACCACCAAGCAAGTTGGGACCAAGTAGTGGGATAAGCAGTATCAACAAGGGAGAAAATATGCGTCACTACCTTAAGTAAAATCTAAATAAACACATTAAGATTCATTCTTGTTGTTACCTCACATCACCGATGCTTTAGATTTTTCTAAGAATTTTCAATTGGCAACGCCTATGGAAAGCCCCAATACCTTTTCTCCCAAGAGAGTTCAGCCAAAAAACTCAAGGAACTAACTTCACCAATAAGTAACAAGGTTACAAATCTAGCCCCCTAACACCATTGAGTTCTTTAGTTTCAAGTTGATTATTAATTAACAACTGGTAATTTAAATTTTTAAGCGCATCCGCTTTATAACCGCTTACTTGCTGAACCCTTTGTGCAACACTATGATGCACAATCGGTAGATGACTTGAAATCTGTTCATTAACATTGACCCTAACACTACGTGTCGCATGAATTAATGAATGCCCGTAACTGAATGTTTTTTGATGTATCTTTCCATCAACGAGTGGCTTAATGAACAAATCATCAAATTCAATAGTTTCTTGGCTATCGGGTATGCTTAACAACGAATAATTTACCTCCTCAATAGAGAGTATGGTCAATTCATTCACTATATTATCCATCATGAATTTCAAACAAATATCGGATAAACCATCAAACCAGTATCCTCCCCCAATATCACTATGACCACCTGCAAACCATACTTCGCTGATACGCTCATCAAAGTTAAACAATGTCGGTTGGAGCCAAAGTCTTTCTTCATCCAGCGAGATTATATGCACAGCTCGCTTTATATGAGCTGCTAATATGTCATTTTCAAATACAATTCCACTGGCAGGAAATGTATTAGGATTGAGATCTAACGAGCCACGTGTTGCTGCAACTGTATCAAAGACTCCTAAAAATTTAACCGGCATAGATAAATGCGCCGCAAACATGCGCGCAATAGCGGCACCACGGCTAAATCCAAAAATATAGATTTCATCACCAGGACTATAATGTTGAGCTAAGTCTGCATGCGCTTCACTCAGGATATCATCCATCTCACCATAACTTGGGGCAAATGCTACATTTATTGCTCTAAATAACCAATTTCCTCGGTTACCAATGCCACTATAATAAAAACTATGTTGATTAGGTATTAGCGCATTAGCCGAGTTTTGTTGCGTTAATGTCCCCCCTAGAAAAATATGTAACTTAAGAATATTACTAATACTTATATCCTTCATATGCTCCCCTACATCAGAGGGATCGTTGCAAGTACCATCAAAACAAAAGATAAGCTTTCTCATTTATTCTTCCTTGAAATATCTTTGATAAAAGCGCTGCTTCAGTTACTTATTTCACTAAGTAAACGCTGCATTAATTGGTTATTGTATCGATGAACTATCTGTTCGCTTTTAAACAGCTGTGGTAACTCAATAACCAAAACCAGTAAGATCATAGCTCCGCCCAATAAGGGGGATAACGCGCTAAAATAAAACAAGCCCCCACTTAGCATCATCAGTAG
>Ga0209292_1001814_pt1 | contig 25627 bp, 28 predicted proteins | sample GOMGulsemesocosm_2_FD_184634 | JGI IMG/M metagenome (GOLD analysis project Ga0209292, IMG submission 184634) | Methane-oxidizing microbial communities from mesocosms in the Gulf of Mexico - GOM9C Gulf of Mexico (SPAdes) (version 2) | ecosystem: Environmental > Aquatic > Marine > Cold seeps... | reverse complement strand
CAAAAACTTTGAATCACAACCGGTTCGTTAAAGCGCTCAATCGCTTCTTTTCCCAGCAACAAGGCAATGGCAATTAAGCTGGCGGCATTAAACAATGCGGCGATCACTTCTGAGCGTTTATAACCAAAGGTTTGCTCATCGGTGTATTTTTTTTGCGTCAGCTTATCTGCGATATAACTAATAATCAGGGCAACCACATCACTGAAGTTATGCAGGGCATCAGTCAATAGAGACAAGCTGCCTGAAAATATACCGCCGATTGCTTGGGCGATGGTAATTAAGACATTTAACAGTATTGAGATACCTAATTTTTTACCTTTCATGTTGCCATGATCATGTTCGTGACCCATTTGGCCTCTCCTCTGGTATCGCGTTCAACGATTACCTTAAAATTTAATAACACCCTTGAATCTGAATACTATCGTTTAACAAAAATTGAAAAAGGGATTAAGAAGTTAATTCCATATTTCTGATTTGGCTGACATTTTTATTATTCGATTGCCTAATAAAGTTTTTGAAGATAAATCGCTTCACAAACGAAAGGTCCTGTTGATGCTTTTTATAAAGTTCATCTGGGCTATCAAACAAACCAAAGTCTTGATTAATACCTAATTTTTGGATGTAAGTATCACTTTCGTTCCAGGTAATTTGTGGTGCCATCAAATCTTCTGTAAAGACCCCATAACCACAAAAGTTTTTGCGCTGAGGCTTAAATTTTTGTTGAAGTTTTACTAAATAAGCTTGATCTAAAATCACCCCTTCCAGGTTATACCAAGTCCCTTGATAGCTGATCTCTACCCAGGTATGCAGAATATTTTTTGGGGCTACCTTATACCAGATGCCAGTAAAAGCGCCTTTTTGCAACGCCTTATCAATAGTGAAACCATGAAGTCTGCAAGGGATACCTGCCGCTCTTAATAAGGCCATTAATAAGGTCGATTTTGTATTACATTGGCCGATGCCATCTTGCAAAATTTCACTGGCAGTTAACTCATCTTTCTCATTATAACCAAACAATATTTCATCTCTGACATAATCATAAATCTGGCAGATTCGCTCTTTTTCAGGCAGGGTTTTCCACTTTCTTTTTTCGATCAGTGCTTGGATACTGCTGGTATTAAAATCTAATAACTCAGTGGCTTGGATATAAGCTTTGCTATCGATATTAACGGCGTCTTGTCTCTGCGTTAGGTCTTTCATTGTGCCACCTTTCTCTTCTATTCTTGTCATGAGCTTGTTGCTCTCTATGCCCATAGAATAAGAAATCAGGAAAAACAAAACTTGAATAAACTGGCTATTTTGCGAATTAATTTCAATTTTCGCTTCAAATATTATTCCATTCACTTAACACCTTTTGATAAAGGTCAGCTCCTAAAAGATAAGTAAGGGTTATGCTCTTTTAAAGGAGCCTAGGCTCAAAATAACCGCTGAACAAAGAGCCGTACAAGATGACGAATCAAGATAATAGCAAGAATATGACTGATACCCTGGTTTACGATATAGGTAATAATCGTTATATCAATCTTTGTAACAAGTGCACCCTAAGATGCCGTTTTTGCCCTAAAAACCATGATGAATGGTCCGTCCATGACTATGACTTAAGCCTCGGAAAATCACCTAAGTCTTTAGATATTCTGGCGCAACTTGGCGAGGTAACAAAGTTCGATGAAATCGTCTTCTGCGGCTTTGGCGAGTCTACATTACGTCTCAAAGAACTGCTTTTTATCGCCGCAGAAATTAAACAACGCGGCGGCAGAACTCGCCTTAATACGGATGGCTTAGCCAATTTGGTTTATGGACGTAATGTCTTGCCCGAAATGGCAAAGGTGATAGATAGCCTGTCTATTTCGCTTAATGCACAAGATGAAGCCACCTATAACACCCATTGCTTGCCAACACTCCCTAATAGCTATCAGGGAGTACGAGAGTTTATTGCATTAGCGCCTACTTATATCAATGACGTACAAGTCAGTGCCATAGACGGACTAGAAGGTGTCGACATAAAAGCCTGCCAGATCATAGCCGAAGCTGCGGGTGCTAAGTTTAAGCCTAGGGTGATGGATGAGGTGGGTTAATTCGTTTAAACGCTCTTTTAGAGTGATGGATGAGGTGGGTTAATTCGTTTAAACGTTCTTTTAGACAAACATTTAGACAAACACTTAGACAAGGATGTCTTGCTGGTAAAAGTCCTCAATATACGCCATTAACTGCTTGGCTCTCATATTCATCAAGCGCCCACTTGGCCACACAAGAAAAACATCTCGCCCTATTCCTTGCCAAGAAGGTAATACCCTAATCAGACTTCCATCATCAAGATATTGCTGCACTTCTGTTACTGGCAAAAGTGAAATCCCTAGGTCATCACGTACGAATGCAGCCACTAGATTGACATCATTCACTAGGGTAGATAGCACAGGCGGAAAATTCACCGTCTCACAGAGATCATTCACTAAGGTCCAACGCATAATGGATTTAGCGCCAATGAGACGATGCTTTTTTAGATCCTTAATACTGCCTGGAGAGCCATGCTGAACAAGATAATTCGGTGAGGCAACCAGCACAGTATTAATAGAGCCAATGCGCTTCTGATATAAGAGAGAATCTTGCTGGGGACCGACACGAATAGCAAAATCTGCTTTTTCCGAAATCATATCTTCCATTTGGTTACTCAAGCTCAGCTCCAGCTGAATATCAGGATATTCTTGAATAAAACGAGACCACATAGGTTGTAAAAACCCCACTGAAAGATTAACCGGTGCCATCACCTTAAGGCTGCCACGCATCTCATACAAATCATCACTCAAAGAGCGCTGAGTTTGCTCAAACTGATCAACAAGGTGGCTATAAGCACGAAAATACACCTCCCCTTCATTCGTCAGCTCAAAACGCCTAGCGGATCGATGGATCAAGCTTACCCTTAATGAATTTTCTAATCGTTGTAAACGCCTAGTGACCGTTGCCACTGGTATATCAAGCGCTTTTGCCGCTGCCGCTAGGCTTTGCTGGTTTACGATATGTACAAACAGAACTATGTCATCAAGCATGATTTCATTTCCGGAATTAATGTTTGATATTTTACGAGTACCTATCATATTCGCAATAAAGCAAACTGGATATCACTGATTAATAGCAAAACACAATAGAGGTCAATATGAGCACAGCTTACTTATGGATAAATGCAGGACTCAGAGTTCCTCAAGATAAAGATGCGAATCAAGCTCGCGTTGAATTAAGCAAACTCAGACAGGCAACACAACAAGAAATAGGCTGTCTGCAATTTGAGGTAAAACCTCACAATGACAATCCTAATAAATTTACCCTGTGGGAAAAATGGACAAATCAGGAGGCCTTGAATCAACACTTTAGAGAGCCCCATACTAAAAACTACCTATCCCTCGAACTGACTCAGGTGGAATACATCGAAAAACTGGGAGAAACCTTATGAAACAGCGCCTTATTTATGCCTTCCTTATGTCTTTGTTACTCTCAGGTTTAATGAGCTGTTGGGTCACTTGGTTAAACCTTGGCTTGAGTGAATACTTTTTGAATCATTGGCTGAACGCCTTTATCGCCGCTTGGCCTGTTGCAGGCGCCATCGCTTTTTTTAGTGGTCCCGAGGTACATAAAATTTCAATGAAATTAGCCCGTCTATAACAAGGAGAATTTATGAAACTTCAAGTCGTTAACTATTCAGCTCTTGGATTACCCCTTGGCCCCTACAGCCATGCGGTTATTCATGGGCACACCTTATATACCTCAGGTATGACTGCCTTTGGATCACAATTTCAAGATGCCGGTATAACAGAACAAACCAAGGAGATATTTAATCAACTGGACTATATCGCCAAAGAACAGGGCAGCAATCTCAATCGTTTGATCAAGGTTACCCTGTTTGTCAGTGATTTATCAGACATGAGCCGCTTGCGCCAAACCCTTACAGAAATATATGGCGCACACACACCCGCAAGCTCACTCGTTGAAGTGAAAGCCTTATTTTCTGAAAGTTTAAAGATTGAAATAGAAGCGATTATCGCCCTTTAAAAAGAAGATAAGCAGAAAAAGCACACTTAAATTTCTTAAGCGCACTTTCATTAATGCTTTTTTACCACTTAAACGTCAATAGTCTGAATATGCTTTAAGGCATGATCCACAAGGTATCTAGCCTGTTTAATAGAATCCGCCTCAGCATAACAACGTAGTTCTGGAGCATTACCTGAAGGGCGAAAATGTACAACATCATCATTCATTAAGGTCATACGTAGACCATCTGTATTATCCACCACAGCAATTGAACAATCAGTGAAGGCGAGTTGTTTTAAAAAGTTTTCAGGGACTTGTTTCGCACTGGCTAAAATTTGAAAGCTCTTTTGCGTAGCAAAATTTTGAATTCGATCACTGTGAGTCACACGTTGTGGTAAGGCATTCACCAAAGCTGAAATAGACGTTTCTTTTGCTGCTGCCAATAGCATTAAAGCCGGTAAAACGGCATCACGTGTAGGCAAGGCTTTGATTGTTTGATTATTAACAACCACATCAGAGCCTAATAAAAATCCACCATTGGCCTCAAAGCCGGCTACCGAGGTATATTTAGCCGCTAAGCTTTCAAACTCTGCAATCACGTAAGGCGAGCCTACTTTAGTACGCTTAACATATTCAAAGACTTGGCTCTTCTCTATCGCAGTGTTACAGCTAACAGGGACAGCTAAAGCTTCAATATCCATGGCATCAGCACAAATCAGCCCTAGTACATCACCGCGTAACCATTCGCCTTTCTCATCAGACACTAAGGGCCTGTCGCCATCCCCATCGGTCGAGAAAATAAAGTCCAAATCATATTGCTCAGACCAATTTAGAGCTTTAAGTTTATCTGCTTGTGAAACCGCTTCTGTATCAATTGGCACAAACTCATCACTACGCTCTAGCGAAATCACTTCTGCGCCTAAGGCTTTAAACATACTCGCATATAAATCACGCCCAGCACTAGAATGCTCATAAATACCGACACGTTTACCGACCAGTAATGATGAATCAAATAATGCGGTATATCGCTCAATATAAGTCACAGCAGCAACATTGCTAACGACAAGCTCAGGTAACTCAGTAACAGCTTCAAACTCAGCTTGAGCGTCTAAAATACCTTTTTCATCGGCTTTACTAATTTCACCATCCGGGCGGTAAAACTTAAGACCATTTCGATCAAACGGGATATGGCTGCCAGTCACCATGATACAAGGAATATCATTCTGCATTGAAATGTAGGCCAATGCAGGTGTCGGCACTACACCATAATAAATAGCTTCGATACCAGATTGCTCTAGCGCTTTAACACAGGCTTGCGCCATTGCAGGGCTACTAGGACGATTATCGATCGCAACCGCAACCTGTTTAAAACTAAATTGCTGTTTCATACAGGCCATAAAAGCATGGGTAAATGCTGCACAAGCATTGGCCGTAAATTGGGTCACTAAACCACGTGCACCACTAGTGCCAAATTGAATACCAGATTGCTGTATTTCTGTCGCGCTTATTAACATGAAATGGTCTCTTAAAAAATAATCTAACGTAAAAAGTGGCGTTTATAATGAAATATATCGCCTAAGTGTTATCTGTTATTGAAAGTAGAGTTTAGTATTTTTATGAACCTTATCATTGTTCAGTAATTCTTGCTTTGACCACCAGATCATATCTGAATGCTGATCATCAGATTCGATACTTAAATTAGTAATCATTTTGACTTGATAGCCCATTGCGACATAGTGGGTATTGATGCCCTCTTTCCCGGCAAAATTATCAGCATAAATATGATCGAAAGCCCCCATTAACTGAGCTTGATCAATCGTTATTTCAATGCCTAGCTCTGTCATCGAGATTCTAATAATTGCATCCGACAAACGTTCATTTTTACGAACTCTTCCACCAGGAACAAACCAATAGTCCTTTGCTGGTTTATTCATACGTTTACCTAGGAGCACTCTCCCGTCTTTATCCTCAAGCAATAAATCAATTGAAACGAGAGGAGTCGAATCAATAACATCTAAAAACTTTTCATCATTCATAATTTCAAATTCTACTTATTAAGTGTAAATCTATCTCAATTATTCTATTTTTAGCGAGTACGTATTTAAGCCAGACTAATTTCAACTCGCTCCTTACCCTTACCTATGTTCTTTCTTTTGAGTTTAATAAGACCCACTTCTGACGTTCTTTTAAGGTGGGTGCCGCCACATGGAACTTGTGCAAAGTCATCAAGTTTCCAATAGCGGATTTCAGCCGTCTCATCTGAAAAATCACTCTCTATTACACTATCTGCATCAATTAAGGCTTGGGCTTGTTTCTGAATATCAGGTAACAATGCATTAATGCTCTCAGGCCATTCAAAATCAATACGACTTTTACCTTGAGAAATATGAGCACCCACTTTTGTCATCTCAGGGTACTTTTGTGTGAAGAGTTCTAAAACCACTTCGGCTGCGAAATGCAATTTCATCAAGGCATATCGCCGCGCCCAATCAATACAGGTTTCAATCTGATCACCCACCTTGAAATGTGGTTTGGCAGCGAGCGTATAGGTGATAACTTGATCATGCTTTATCGCTTCAGTCACAATAATTTGTGCCATGGTGCCAGCATCACTTTCTTGACCACCGGATTCAGCATAAAAAATGGTGTCAGATAACTCAATTTGATGCCCCTCTATCCTGATAACTTCGGATAATAAACGGGTCTGATATGGGTCTTTCCAAAATGTCTTAACCGTCATGAATGTCCCTTTCCCTAGGTTCTGATAACGTGACATGTAACCTAATAAACACTCAACGTAAAGTGAGATTCCCATGGTATTCAATCACATTAAGCTTATAGGCATTATCAAATTAAAATAACACAATAGCACTCGTTTTATGCACCCTAAAGCACTCAATCTGGTTGTTTTGTCGAGCTATCCGTAATAACAAACATTATCGAGATTAACCAAAATTTCTAAGTTTATGGAACTTATTTAAAAAGCAGATGAAGTTAATCAATATGATTAATAATACAGAATATTTCTTGGAAAGGTATTCAGAGGTGTTGCTACTTAGACTTTTTGCTAAGTAGCGAATTAAAGTGAGGCACTAACGTATTGAAATGCCTTCAACTTCTATAACAGAGCTGACATTTGCTCGCTCGATAATTTTGACTAAAGCAGATTGTATTACTTCATTTTCTCTAGCATCGGTATCACTAGCAAAACGTTCTTCTTGAACCTCAGCACCTTCTTCAAGGGTAAAACGAATCACAACTTCCGTTGCACTATCAGCGTTTTTACCAAAGTACTCTAACGATATTTGAGGGTAACCTTTAAAACCTTTTTTGACCTGCTTCGAAATTCGTTTTTTAGCTTTATCCAAATTCATACAAAACCCTAATAATCACTGAAACGAAAAAAGAAGGTAACGGACAGCCCTAAAACGAAACTCGCCTAGGGCTGTCCAGCCACAAAAGTGACCTTAGCTGTTTAACTTTTTAAGCCTATAGCCTAAAGAGGAACAACTTTATTAGCGCAAGGTCCTTTCTGACCTTGGCCAACTTCAAACTCAACCGCTTGGCCATCAGTAAGTGTTGCGAAACCGCCACCACTTTGAATTTCTGAATGATGAACAAAAAGGTCTTTTCCGCCATCTTCAGGAGTAATGAAACCAAAACCTTTATCTGGATTAAACCACTTAACTGTACCTTTACTCATTTTCTTTACTCACATAATTGGTGAAAGATAAAAATTATACCCGACTTCACCGGTTCGAATACAAAGCGATCTTTTTGACAAGAACATATAATAGTATATTACCAAGATATAGGTTTTAACCAGTAAAAATCTTGCTAACTATCAAGAGTCTTGAAAGATATTTTTAATTAAAAGAAGAAGTTACTTACTTTACTAGCGCAACTCAATCCTTATCTTAGACAAGTATGATATAAGAAATAACACTAATGCGTTCTCTGCTATAAACATACCGACTTAATAACAATTATTTTATCTTAGACCATACATTAAAAAAAGATCATTCATCAAAAACCACTAATAAAGCATAAGGTACCCTTTTCAATGAATTAAAACGCAATAAAGCAGCCATGAGTTGAATGTTTTTTTAACGCTGTTCGTTTTTCACTTAGCTTATTTTTCGCATTTTAATTCATATAATTAGAGCTGATTATTATCTAAAGTCAGGCGTAGGTAAAAAAACGATGGGTACAGCTCTTGTTGGCCGTGAATGAAGATTGATTTTTAGTGTGTGAATCAGTGTTATTAATGAATAGAGTTAGCTCTCATTGGCAACCAATTAGAGCAATATTAATAACTCTGTCTAGATTCTTCACATGATGTAGGCACTCAACGACAAGTTGGATATTTTTAGCTGGCTAGAATTACTCTCTTCCTTCTGAAAAAACAGTTATGTCACTTTGTAGTTCGCACCAATTTGCCTTGTAGTCAGTATAAATATGGGCATCAATTTTGACAGGAATATCTTCATTAAAGGTTGAGATTGCCAGCTCCATTTTTTCAATCGGTGCGCCTTTTACCCTGAAGCCCAAACTTGTGCCAGGTGTTTGTCGTCAAAACTAAGTGATATGACTTTCATAGTGTCTTCCTTAACCTATATATAATCGAGTACCAGTATACTCATTAACTAATAGACACTATTGCTCATACCAACCATTAATCATTTTGATTTTATATTCCTCAAGGATACCCTGCGCTTTAATCTCACTAAGGCCTTTATTATAAATCGCCATCCACTTTAGAGAGCCTTCTGCATTTTTAGGAAACATGACATGGCCGGTGGTATTTAACAGCGTTTTGGGATGAAAGGTTATTTGCTCGGCCTGCTCAGCTAGCAGTGATTTGCTAATGAGGTATAGCCCTTCTAATTCAGTCATAGGGAATATATCAATCCGCTTCGCCAATAACATATTGAAATTATGTATATCTTTCGCCGATTCAAAACTATTAACCTCTCCAGCAGCTATCATTTCCATGAGTTCTTTTGAGTAATGATAACTAGAGGTAAAACCAATAAAGTATGGTGATAAATCTGCATACGTTTTCCAATCAAACGAGGTGGTTTTAAGGTGAAAAAAGTACATTTTCGATTCGACTAATGCATCACCACAATAAAAATCTATCCGTCTATCCTCAGAACAATACCAATAATAAGTAAGGTCATAATCACCATTTTTAGTGCCGATTAATGCTCGTTTCCACGGCACATACTCAATATCTAATGTGATACCTTGGCTTTCAAAAGCCAGCCTCAACATATGGGAGGCATAACCACCATATTTAAGATTCGACCCTATCGTAGGTGAGAACTCACCCGTACCTACCTTAAGAGTCTGCGAAAATCCGTTTGTAACAGGAAGAAAGATAAGGATTAGTGATAGAAAAATAATTTTTCTCATCATCTTTAACCTTTAAGTTAAGTGGTTAATGCGCTATATATGCCCATTTATAATACTGACCCAGTATTGAAAGGCTTGGTAACTAGCCTAAACAAAATATTAATCTTTATCTGAAAGTGTCAAATTTAAAAGATAAGGATAGCTGAAAATAAGCGTTACTGAATCAAGTTAGTCTCATATTTGATGCCATCAAAGCCTTTGACAATCAGCCTTATACTTAAGGAAATTTCAAAGAGCCCGCCTAAAACAACAGTATAGATTTCGACCATTTCATTATGCTCGAAAAGCTCAGAAATGGCGCCAGAGATAAGTAGTATGTAGCCAATAATGCCCCACACTGACATAGCTCTTGGTATCAATTTTGATTGATATAGTATGAACACAAACATCAGCCCACCCAAAGCCCAAAAGCTCATCCCTATGTGATAAGCATAAAACCCAGCGTCAATAAGAAGCTTAGCCATGACCTCAATACTGGCGTTCGTGACTGAGTCAGCAGTAACATATTCATCACTTAGAGGGATCAAAAGGAGTAAAAACAAGGCACCCACAGTGAGGATTACAGTCGCTACTATGGCTGCACTAAGGTAACCATAAGCGAGATAAGCGTTATAGGGCTTAATGATAGGAAGCACGACGACAGGCAAAGCGATGTTAAAAAATGTATGAATAAGAGCGATTAAGATAACCGCAATCACTAATTGGTTTTTATTCGAATGCACATTAGGCATGATATCAGGCACAGAGACAATCATATCTATCATGCTGCTGCCTGCCCCATAAGAAAGGAAAGTCAGGATGAAAAAGATGCCAAACGTGATTGCGATTAGCCTAGGTGAATTCATATTTCAGCTCTATTTATGCTATGAAAAACACCATGATAATCAATACTCTACCCTTTAAAAACCCACTAAAGACGCATCACTTCCATGCATATTTGCATAGATATACAAACCTTTCAACTTCAGAGTTCGCATAACCTTTAAACTCAATCATCACGCAATCCAACACTTACGTTTATAACTTATCTGCGTGGCTAAAATACATTTTTTTGATCCAGTCTTTGGCTTCAACAAGATCATTCACTACCTTGATGGCTTTACTCAAGTCATGATGCTTTGACATGTTAGTGGCTATGGCGACACAGGGAATATTGGCAGCATATGCAGCACTAACGCCATTCGCCGTATCTTCAATGGCAATACACTCAGAAGGGTCAACACCTAGTCTTTGTGCCGCAAGTAAATAACAATCAGGAGCTGGCTTACCATGCTCAACATCATCACCCGATACGACAGTATCAAAATGAGCTTCAAGCTGATTAGCGCTAATTGTCGCCGTTGGCGCATCTGTGCCTGCGCCTGTGACTATCGCTAATTTAACGTCTTCTTGGCTAAAACTTTCAATGACCTTTTTCGCGCCTTGAACCAATGGAAAAGCCTGATTTGATAGGTAACCCTCTGTTGCCACACTTTTAGCATGGTTTAGGTTTTGAGGTGTGATAGCAAGACCATATTTCTCTACCATAACCACGGCATTGGCAGGGCTGGGAATACCCGCATACTCATTAATATAATCCTCTTCTGTGAGGCGAATATCATAAGCGTCAAGAATAGCGGCCCACATTTGGAAATGGACAAACTCAGAATCGACTAAAGTGCCGTCGTGGTCAAAAAGTATGGCTTTAATGCTGGTCATTTATACTTCCCTAGTTAATGAGAGAGCAGATAGCGTTATTGGTTTTCAAACCAGTAGTTCGTCAGAATTCGTTTTTCCTCACCCTGATATATTTTGATGATCTCAAATTCGCCACTTGTTTGCTCGATGGTATTTTGAAAAAACATCAGCTTAATTTTAGCGATGGCATTACGATCCTTATCGATCAAATCAATTGGCGTTTCAAGTGGATATATCCGGTTACCCATTTTTTCAAATTTATATCGCGTTTGAGTCTCAAGTTTTTTTGGTGGGTTGATCTGTAGCACCCAATTAAATTTAACGCAAAATCCCATTCATCCCTCTATTTTTTTAAAATATATGTTTCTTAAATTGCCTATTTAAGTATTCTTCTTCAACAGCTTATAAAAGAATACCGTGCCTTCTAACTCCCCCTTTGAGCTAAGGGCAAACTCAGGGATATGGCCAGCTTCTGTATAACCGATAGACAGATACAAGGAAGACGCCACATCACCGAGACGAGTATCTAATACCAATAAACGTAAGCCGCTCTCCAACGCATCTCGCTCCATAAAAGCCATCAGCTTTTTACTGATCCCTTGGCCTCTCGATGCGGTTGCCACCATGAGTTTTTCAACTTCACCACGATGCCTGCCATTGGCTTTAGAGCACAAGGATAACTGCACACAGGCCACCAGCTTATCAGCCTCAAATACAGCAAAGAGCTTTTTATTGTTTAAGGCTAAATCGGCTTCGACACACAGCCAATAATCTGTCAGCTCACGCTTATCAACCGGTGTTAGAAAACCCACTGAGGCACCGCTTTCAACGCAGTCTGTGAGTAGTGATAGAAACAGGCTTTCTAGACCTTTAATTGAGCTTAATGCCTTTATTTGCATGTTACTTTCCTTGTGAATTTTTGCCTGTTTAAGTCTTTTTTAAATGATATGTCAGCGCCATTTGAATACAGATTCTCAGCTCTTCTTCCGGTATCTCTTGTTCTAAATCAAACACCAAAGCCCTAGAGCCTTCAAAGACGAATACACCGGGGAAGAGTGAATTGTAGGAATCGATCAGGTTAGTTTTGCAATTGACGTAAATAGCATACTGATTGGGGGATTTGGGCTTCCAATCAATGCGAAGTGTGGTGCCACTGGCTTTGACTTTTTTACGGCCGCCGGCTTTGGTTTCTAACCAGCTAGGCAAGGTGAGGTAGGCTGGCTCGCCCCATTTGAGCATTTCTTCTATCTCGCCAACACTGTCGGTATTTTGCGCCACCTCTAAAATGAGGCTTCGCAGAAATTCTAGTTTAGGTCTTATATCACTTGGGTAAGACTCAAACTTTTTTCTGACCGCCTCATTCATCGCTTTTTCTTCCTTGTTTATTTACGCTTATTTTTTAGCACAAAATCCGCTTTGGAGTTTAGGCTTTCCTTGTTACGAATCTGAGCAAAAGGGTCTGGCTGATGTTTGTCACTGGCCTCATCTTTATGGGCTTGCTCGCTGCTTTGTTGAGCGCTTGCCTTTTTAGTTTTACTTTCAGCTTTCTTTTTGTCCTCAGCTTTATTCAAAGGAATAGACTGCATCTTAGCCAGTAAATCATCTTGCAGTTCGCCCTCTTCATTGAGCATTTTTCCGTACTTTTTAAGCTCTTCCTTAGAGAGTTTATCTTTTTTGAAACTCTCTTTTTTAAAGACAAGGTTCCAAGCTGTATAAAGACCTGTGACACAGATAAAGGCCAACCATTTAAGGCCAAAAGATAAAGCAAGGTAACTCGTGTCTTCATTGAGTTGGCTATAACTCACAAAATCCTGATGGACCTTCTCAATAAGCCAAAGCACGAACAGCAATAAAGCGCTCGACAGAATCGTCTGTTTATAACGTTTGTAGATAAAGGTCACAAAAGTGATACGAAATATTTGATTCATCATTAGAGCCAACTCACACCTAATAAAGCGAGGACAGCAAGCAGCCCCTTACTTTTAATATCAGATTTAATCTTATTTTCTTCTTCTTGTACCACCACTTCCAAGTCTTCTTGGCTGAATTCTTCTGGCGTACGACCGGCAATAATGATACGAGTTTTGGCTCTTGAGATAGCCTTATCACGAATGATTTTTTTATATTTAGTATGAGGATTATAAGCTTTCAAGCTTTTCACAGTATTCAGATCCCTAATAGTCATGTCTTTAAGATAGTGGGTATCTTATGCTGCAAAAACAAGGTTAAAAAGCATACATAGGTAATTTAGATAAGGGAATAAAGCGACAGCCAGCTCAAACCGCGTAACGCGCAATTAGCCTAAAAAATGTGCATAAGTCTGTTATTTAACCACACATTCATCCACATTTTCTGGCGTACAGTAATAGAAGTCCTGATAATAAATGTCTTTTTCAGGTAGCTGGCCCTGTTTTAAATAACGATAAAGCAGCTCAGCACCCACTTGCCCCATAGCAAAGGGCTTTTGACCAATGTTGATCGTTGATAGGTTTTTTCTGAGGGCATTAAGTTGCACCTCTTCTGCATCAGCCGAAATAATGATCGCATCGCCTTGCCTGATCTTTGAACTATAGGGGGATATTTTTTCAATATAGTTAGCTGAGAATTGGGCAAAACCAGCCACAGCTAAAAAAATAGGAGGCTTGTCTTGTGCTAAAACATGCTCTAACTGCCTGACAGCCTGCCCTCTTTTACCTAAGGTATAAAAAGGACACCTTGAGTATTCAAACCAACCATTTTCACCTTGTAAACGCTCCACATGAGTTCCTGCAAGCGCATAACGAACACCACGAATCCGTTCATTGAGGTTAGGGGTATTATTGTGGCCAGATTGGATGCATATCTCATTTCCCCCAGATCCTTTATATTCTGTCGCCTGATTCCCTAAGGCCACACCATAATGGAAGTTATTGGTGCCTACATAAGCAAGGCGGAACGCTTTATCTTCAAGTAAAAGATCAGAATCAAAAGTAATAACAGGCACACCTGCATCTTTTACTTTTCTTAGCACACGGTTAACTAAATAATTTGAATTGGTCGTCGAAATAAGAAAAGCATCCACCCCTTTTTTAAGGTACTCCTCAATAATCAGAGCTTGAGAGCGGATATTTTGAAAGTCTTTGGGGCCATCATAAAGGCAATTTAAACCCTCAACACTGTTCGCAAACTGCTGACAGCCTTCATAAGATTGAATATAAAAGCTGTCATTTTTTGTCTTACCTATTACAGCGATATCTAGGCTCTCATTGGCAGCAAGAAAGCCTATTTTAAAAAAAGAAATAAAGCATACTAGCCCTATTAAATTTGCCTTAAACATACCTTGCCCCATCTAGTTGCATTTGCAACAAACGCTTAATTCGATTTACCGAACAACAACTTAGCTAACTGTTTGTTCTTCAAATGAATGTAACGATATATAAGTGTCACCTAATTTAAGCCTAACACTTATACTTTATGATGCAACTGAACTTAAGGCTTTTGATCGTTATTTTCTTTTACTAATTGGCATACCAGATTGTCTTGCTTTGAACATATTGATCAAAGGCTTCAAGTCCATTATCGCGGCCACCAAAGCCTGACATTTTATAACCACCAAAGGGTGTTGATATGTCGCCTTCAGCAAAACAGTTAACCGAAACGGTACCGGCTTTAATGGCTTTAGATACTCTATGGGCACGACGAATGTCGGCGGTATAAAGTGAAGCGGCAAGACCGTATTCGCTATCATTGGCAAGCGCGATAGCCTCCTCTTCTGAACTAAAGCTAATCACAGCTAAAACAGGACCAAACACTTCCTGTTTAAACAATGTCATGTCTGCTGTCACCTCATCATAAATGCTTGGCTCAATACACATACCAGCGCCAAGATCAGATATATTACCCCCATGTACCAGTCTCGCACCCTCAAGCTTAGCTATCTCTAAATGAGAGCAAACCTTATCAAAATGCACTTGCTCAACCATGGGGCCAATAGACACATCGGGATCTTGTGGGTTACCTACTTTCCAATCAGCAAGGCGCTTTATTAATATGCCCAACAGGGCATCCTTCACATCCTGATGGACGATTAAACGCGAACCACAACTGCAGTTCTCTCCCATGTTCCAAAAAGCCGCAGACAAGACATCATCCGCAATATCTTCCAAGGAATACACATCATCAAAGACCACTTGTGGACTCTTACCTCCGCATTCAAGTACCACACCTTTTAAATTACTTTGTGCCGAGTAAGTCAAAAATAAACGTCCCACTTCGGTTGAACCCGTAAAAGACACCATATCAATATCAGGGTGCAGCCCCAAGGGCTTACCTACCTCTTCACCCAAGCCAGTCACAAGTGATAAAGCGCCTTCTGGAATACCCGCTTGATAAGCAAGTTGCACCATACGATAAGCACTTAATGAGGTTTGCTCAGCGGGTTTGGCTATCACAGAGTTACCCGCAGCCAAAGCTGGGGCGACTTTCCAAGCAAACATCAAAGCGGGGAAGTTCCAAGGCAATACGGCCGCCACCACTCCCACAGCTTCTTTGACGATCAAAGCTAAATTATCACCATGAGTAGGAGCCACTTTTCCAAAGAGCTTATCTATGGCTTCTGCATACCAAGCAAAGGTCTGAATGGTTTCAGGAATATCCGTGGCAAGACACTCTGCAATAGGCTTGCCCCCGTCAATGCAATCAAGCGCGGCCAGTTCTTCTGCATGCTCTGTTAATAAAGCGACCCAAGCTTGCATGGCAGCTTTTCGTTCTGAAGGATGCAAAGCAGACCATTCACCCGATTCAAAACTATCACGAGCGACAATTACCGCCTCATTAACATGACTTTCATCACAGGACTGCACCTGACCTATGACACTGTGATCAAACGGATTGAGGGTTTCAAAGGTATTGCTCTTTAAACCTGTGCTCTCTCCTTTTATCAAAGCCCCTGCAAACAACTTTTGCTCACCCGCTAATTGAAAAATAGCCTCTTTGGAAAGAGGATTATTCGTTAACATGCTTACCTCCTTAGGCTTCAAGAGCTTGGGCTAATAATGAAATAAACTCGGCTTCATCTTGTGCGCTAATAGGCAGCAGCGGCGCACGAACCTGACCAACAGGCATCCCTCTATGAGCGCAGCCTAATTTGGCTTTTTGATTATAATCTTCTGCTTCTTGATTCTTAATGACAGGTAAAATAGCAGTCATGATTTCACGTACTTTTTTGAAGTCTTCCGCTTTAGCCGCTTCGATTAGCTGAACATGCTGTGCGGGTAAATAGTTCGCAGCACCGCCTATCCAAGCACGCACACCCCAGAATAAATAATCAGCCGCCTGATCATCGCTGCCGCAGACAACTTGAAAATCTGTCATATCAGCATTGATCAAGGACAAAGCCCGGCTAAAGTCACCGCTACTTTCTTTGATACCGACAATGTTTTTATCTCTGCTGAGTTCAATAACAGCGTCAACACTGATCTCAACCCCAGAACGAGCGGGAAAGTTATACATAATAATGGGCATGTCGGCTTCTTGGCTGACTGTTTTATAGTGCTGAATAATTTCATTTTCTTGAGGCAGGCAGTAAATCGGTGGCGCTAACATTAACGTGCTATAACCTAACTCTTTCGCTTGTTTTGCTTTTAGTACAGAACCTTGGGTGTAAAGGTCATTCACCCCAGCAATTAATAAAACACGACCTGCCACATGTTCCGCAATAAAGGCCATCACACGATAACGCTCTTCATCACTAAAGGTGTAATACTCACCCGTGGTACCGCAGGCGACTATTCCCTTAACGCCCGCATTGATTTGAAAATCTAACAAGTTACCTAGGGCAACAAAATCAATTTGACCATTCGCATCAAATGGCGTGACTACTGGTACTAATACACCTTCAATTTTCATATTTTTATCCTTCTTAGGTTCATATATTAAGGGTTTTAGATCTTTATAAGATCGAATTTATAGCGCCTATCTTGACGCTTAATTACTTAACAATTCAATTTGGTATATTTTATACAATTTAAATTGATTAAATTTTTTTGGCCTTAGCCTCATTTTCTTTTTAGATGAATAAATCCAGCTAAAACGTAAATCTGTCATGCCTAAAAGGCGTTATATCAACCTTGTGTTCATGGTTTTTTGACAAGGCATTGACCAACTCCCCTGTTACCGCGGCTTGAGTCAGTCCAAGGTGTTGATGACCAAATGCCAGAATCACCTGCCCTTTTGGCCCCACCTTATCAATAATGGGTAATGAGTCAGGTAATGAAGGCCTGAACCCCATCCAAGTTTTGCCTGCTTCACTGTCAATTTTGGGCACTAAGGCGTGTGCATGTCTTGCTAACATATGAGCACGTTCCATATTGGGCGCACTCTTTAAACCACCAAATTCCACTGTACCCGCTAGACGTAACCCCTCATCCATGGGGGTCATAATGAAACGCCTATCTGCTGAGGTCACAGGTATTGTTAAGCTACTATCACCCTTAGGTAACATCAGGTGATAACCACGCTCGGTATCCAAAGGAATAGTCTTACGGGTGAGCGTTTGTACCCAGTGCTTGGACCAAGCCCCTGTTGCTAATACAATTTTAGGCACTTGATATTGCTTACCATTGAGCTGCACTGAAATACCTTGCTCATTTACTTTAAGTTGCTCAACTTCTTGTGTTAATACCTTGCCACCTTGTCGAACAAAGTGCTCTGCCATAACCTTAACAAGTCGATAAGGGTTTGTGGTATGTGCGGTATTAGGAAACAAAACACCATGGCAGATGTTGGCAGATAACTTAGGCTCTAATTCGAGCACCTGACAACCCGATAAGGTTTCGGTTTTAATACCCTGCTCATTCAAAAACATATGAGTGTCTTCATAATCAGCCACCGTTTTAGCGGATTCGAATACCAATAATGATCCATCAAGCTTGATCTGGTCCTGTTCACCTAACCCCTTTAATACCTTTAACCAAGCAGGTAAAGAGGCATTATTTAATTCTCTCAAAGCCTCGACGCCTTGGCTGAATGGCCCGCTACGTGTATTGAGCATAAAACGAATCAACCAGGGTGAAATTTTATGCAGATACGACCATCGAATAGACACAGGCCCTAAAGGGTCGAGTAACATTTTGGGTATTTTCCACATTAATCCAGGGGTTGCTAAAGGCATGATTTGCTCGGTAGCAAAGTGTCCTGCATTGCCTTTTGAGCAGCCCTCTCCAATGCCATCACGGTCAATCAAGGTCACCCTATGACCTGACTTTTGCAGTTCAAGTGCACAACACACTCCGACGATGCCCGCCCCTAAAACAACAATATCCGTTTCCAAAGACGTCATAAAATTCACTTCCATCCATCCACTGTATATTGTATAAAATATACTTTGATCAAAATTAAAGCAATGAAATTACGCTTAATAAATCAAAATGCGGTTATCAGCATGTTCAAAAAACATAACAATTCGTAAGGAAAACAAGATGAGAGAAGGCACATTTTTTTGCATAGACGCTCACACTTGCGGTAACCCTGTCCGTTTAGTGGCAGGGGGTTACCCGGACCTGGAAGGTCAGACCATGAGTCAAAAGCGCCAGCACTTTCTAAAAAACTATGATTGGATTCGCCAAGCACTTATGTTTGAACCCAGAGGTCATTCCATGATGTCAGGCTCCATTGTTTATCCTCCTTGTTCTGAAGATGCAGATGCCTCTGTACTATTCATTGAGACCAGTGGCTGCTTGCCAATGTGCGGTCATGGCACCATAGGCACAGTCACCAGTGCCATTGAAAACGGTATTATAAAACCCAAAGTACCGGGCCTGCTCACCTTAGATGTGCCCGCAGGCAAGATAAAAATTGAATACAAACAGGTGGGTAACAAGGTAGAAAGTGTGCGTATTTTCAATGTAGCCTCTTATCTTGCCCATACGGATATCGTCGTCGATATACCAGAATTAGGGGAACTGGTGGTGGATATTGCTTATGGCGGTAACTACTACGCCATTGTCGATCCACAAAAAAACTTTCAGGGGTTGGAGCACTTCAGCGCAGATAAAATCCTGCAACTAAGCCCCGTTGTTCGTCAAAGAGTGGATGCCGCTGTCGAGTGTGTTCATCCAGACGACCCAACCGTAAATGGCGTTTCCCATGTTCTATGGACAGGCACACCGACTCAAGAAGGAGCCCGTGCTAAAAATGCCGTCTTTTATGGAGACAGAGCCATAGACAGGTCACCCTGTGGCACAGGAACCAGTGCCCGTATGGCCCAGTGGTTTGCCAAAGGTAAACTCAAGGTAGGTGATGATTTTGTTCACGAGAGCATTATCGGCAGTTTGTTCCATGGCCGAGTCGAATCTCAAACGCAAGTGGGTAACCACTTGGGCATAATGCCGAGTGTGCAAGGCTGGGCTAAGGTTTATGGTCATAATACCATTTGGGTTGAAGACGATGACCCTTATGCCCATGGTTTTGAGGTCAAATAGACTTGCACCTAAGCTAAATATAAAACGGGGCGGTTAAGTTTTTTTAAAAGCCCCTTTAGAAAAACTAATCCGAAGGTTATATTAATTACTATAAGCTTCAGCTTTTAACTACGATTTTAAAAAACGACAATGTTACAATAAAAAATAATAAGACTTCACCCTAAGACGAGAGCGCCCCCCAACTCCATGATTACAAATCCTGCACCTGTGTATAAAACACGCACTCAAATGGTTGCTGACATACTAAGAAATAAAATTCTGTCCGGTGAAATTGTTGCGGGTGAAGCCCTTCGACAAGAGGCCCTAGCCAAAGAGTTTGATGTCAGCCGCATTCCCGTTCGAGAAGCACTCTTGCAACTAGAAGCACAAGGATTAGTGTCATTTGAACCTCATAAAGGGGCTATCGCTACCGAGCTTTCACCCGCAAAAACCCATGAGTTATTTCAGTTACGAGCCATGATAGAGTGCCATGTACTTGAGCATTCAATTGATAATATGACAGAAGAAGACTTTGATGCTGCCGATAAAATCATTCAGGCCTTTGACCAAGCATTAGAAAGCGGTACCCAGATAGAAACCTGGAGCAATCTTAATTATCAGCTTCATGCGGCTCTCTATAAAGCGGCAGACCTCCCTCAAGCTAAAGAAATTATCGAAAGTCTTAACCTGAAATCTGACCGTTATATTCGTTTGCAGCTGCTACTAACATCTCGTATTGATATTGCCGAAAACGAGCACAGTGAACTACTAAGTCTATGCAGAAAGCGTGATAAGGTCGCAGCCTGCGCCCTATTGAAACGCCATATATTAGAGGCAGGCCAAGCCATTCATAATTTGTTACTTAAACAACAAGAGAGCAAGATCTAATATTGGCGATATCATGTCTAAGCTGTCGCTCTTAGACGGTTTAGCTTGAGTGATAACACATAGAACAAGATTAAGGTTAACCAGCAAGCTTCTACAAAGCACCCTTATTATAACGGTGTGACCTTTCTCATTAACAATAACCGCATGGATTAAAACCTTGCGGTTTTTTTCTTTCTGGAGAGCCCTCTAACAACCCCCTCCTTAAAAGTAACTTAATAAATGCGACTCATACCTTGAAAAGGATTGCGCCTTAGGCCCATTTCTTCTAAAAGTAAGTAATGGGACATTTTTGTCCACTCTATAGTATGAAAGCCTAATAAATACGGGCCTTTAAACTTGGCATCATTCTTTCATTACATAATGATTAATTCATGCAAAAACAATAAAAATAGGACATTAGGGAATGGCTTTTAAACGATTTTATTGGCTGCAACAGCTGGGAATTGGCAGTCGCTTATTCTTGGCTTTTGTAATGATTTCATCCATTACCATAGTCTCAAGTGGGCTGGCGACCAATACGTATTTGCAGCTTAGCGATCGGCTTATGTTACTTAAACATCAGGATATTCCTGGGTTGGATGCTGCCGCGCGCCTTAATGATAAGAGCCGTCTGATTGTAGCGACCGCCCCCTTAATTGTGACCAGTGATTCCAATGTCAGTCGTAACCAAGCCATGGATACACTGAATATCGCGATTAAGGACATGGATACCTTGATGCGAAATCTACCGGATTATAATCGTTACTTTCTTGAGTTAATCACACAGATTCAAAACAACTTAACCCTGTTAGACCAGAGCGTGGAACGACGTGAAGTGATTCGTCGTAAGCTCACTCAGCAATCAAGGCTCATCTTCCCGCTATTCCAAGATTTAATTATTAAGTTAAAACGACTTGAGCAAACACCGCCTTTAGAAGAAGTCATTCACCATTTATATTACTTTGCCGGTTTGATTGAAAAAGTCAGCAATGATGCCTCATTCAATGAATTGGATTATACCTTCTTAAGGCTTGAATCTATGGCTCGAGAGGTAAAAGTACGGCTTCCCTATTTACCACAAATCCCATCGGCAAGACGTCAGTTATTAAGCCAGCTTTTGGATATGAGCTCACGCCAAGGTCAACTGTTTTTATTAAAAGACGAAGAGCTAGATTTACTCTACCAACAGAGCTTTTTTCTGGAAAATAGCCAGCAGCATATTCAACAGTTAGCGGCACAAATCAACCAATATACTAACCAAACGAATACCAGTATCCGAGGATCATTAGAGGGTGCCATTAAGTCTATTAATAGCAGTATCAGCAGTATCCTTTTGCTCTCATTAGCCAGTCTCGCTGTGGCCTGCGCCATCTCTTGGTTTTATGTGAGACGCGATGTATTACAGCGTATTTTAGAGCTACAACACAATATGCGTGCTATCGCCAGTTCCAAGCTGGATACCCAAATTATTATCAAGGGTAATGATGAAGTATCAGGCATGGCGCGGGACCTTCAATACTTCCAGAAAACCGCCATTGAAGTCGAACGAACTAACCAAAAATTGGCGGCAGAAGTTGAAGAAAGAATCGCCGCTGAAGGTCAGCTTAAATCAATCCAAAATGAGCTGGTACAAGCAGGTAAACTCGCCGCTCTTGGTCAACTCAGTGTGGGCATAACCCATGAAATTAATCAGCCGCTAACAGCCATTGCCAGTTATCTACACACGGCAGGGCGCCACCTTGATAAAGAACAGCCGGACAAAGCCCGTGTAAATATCAATAAAATGAGCCTATTACTGGATAAAATTGCGGGCATTACTCGCCACCTAAAAGCCTTTGCTCGGGAGGCTGGCGCAGAATTAAGTCCTGTTCTGTTAGACCCTGTCATATTGGATGCGATTGAACTTATGTCAAATCAAATCAGGGAGCAAGGCGGACAGGTGAATTATCAAAATACCTTGAATAAGCTCAAGGTATTAGCCGAACCTATTCGCCTAGAACAAGTACTGGTCAACCTTATCAGTAATGCGGTTGATGCCTTATCGAGTGTCTCTTTACGCCAAATTGATATTGGTGTTTATGAGCAAGATGAACAGGTCCATATCACAGTCACTGACACAGGTATTGGCATAGAAGCCGATAAACTTAGCCAGATATTTGACCCCTTTTTCACCCAAAAAGAAGTGGGTCAGGGTTTAGGTTTAGGCCTATCAATTAGTTACAACATTATCCAAGATTTTAGCGGCCAAATTCGTGTTACCTCTACTCAAGGGCACGGCAGCACCTTCACATTGATTTTACAAAAGGCAAACATCTCATGAGCCAGACTATCCGCATCGTCATCATTGATGATGACCAAACTATTATCGAAGCCCTAACTGAAATGTTAGAGCTGGAAGATTTTTCTGTCGAAACCTTCCTCGATGCTCGAAAGGCACTAACAGCGCTTAATAAAAACAGTGAAGTCGTGGTTCTATGTGACGTTAAAATGCCCAAGATGGATGGTTTAAGCGTATTAGCTAAAATTCAAGCACTCGATGCTGAATTACCCATACTGTTAATGAGTGGCCACGGCGATATTCCCATGGCGCTTGATGCGATGAAAGAAGGGGCTTATGACTTCTTAGAGAAACCCTTACAGCCTGCAAAATTAATCAGCCAATTAGGCCGAGCCATCGAAAAGCGACGCCTTATTTTAGAGAACCGCAGCCTCAAGCAAAACCTGGCACAGCAGACGGGCCTAGAGAACTTTATTATTGGTGAATCAGCCGCCATTAAAGGCATTCGCCAACATGTAACCGCATTAGCCCAGGCCAATGTGGATACCATTATTTATGGGGATACCGGCTGTGGTAAAGATGTGGTTGCTCGCGCATTACATCAATTTAGCCGTCGTAATGAAGGCCGTTTTATCGCCATCAACTGTGGGGGCATCAGTGAAAACCTGATTGAGAGTGAGCTATTTGGTCACGAAGCCGGTTCCTTTACCGGTGCCAATAAACGCCATATTGGTAAGATAGAAGCGGCGAATGGCGGTACCCTCTTTCTCGATGAAATAGAAACCATGCCACTGCCCGTACAGATCAAGTTACTAAGGGTATTACAAGACCGCACCATAGAAAGAGTGGGAAGTACCACGCCGATTTCCGTTGAATTGACAGTGATTGCCGCCAGTAAAGACGATTTGGCACAGCTTGGGGAAGAAGGTAAGTTTCGTAAGGATCTCTTCTACCGACTCAATGTGGCCAGTTTAACCATACCTCCCCTGAAAGACAGACCAGAAGATGTGCTGCCCTTGTTTCATTATTATGCTCGTAAAGCGGCGGAGCAATTTGCAAGGCCTTTACCTGAGCTCACGCCTGATTATCTTGCCTATTTATTAGAGCATCAATGGCCTGGCAATGTGCGAGAGCTTAAAAATGCCGTCGACCGTTTTGTACTGGGTATTACTGAAACGTCACTGGCCACCCTCAAGCGAGATGAAGATGCTAGCGCCAGTTATGAGGAGCGTATGGAGCAGTTTGAACGCGGTATCATTGAGCAAGGTTTGAGAGCCTCTGGTGGTCAACTTAATGAAGCGGCAGAGTTACTCGACCTCTCTCGTAAGACTCTTTATCGAAAAATGAAAAAGCTCCAGCTTGATAAGCAGGTCTTTAAAAGTCAGCAAGATTAATACTTAAATTTCAGCCATTAGAATGAGACAGATGTGACCCATTTAACTTAAAACCTTGAGACCAATGAGTCCCAAAAAACAGATACCCTATTAACAATAAGAGTTAAATCATTGAAAACATTAAATATTAAAAACTTGGTATTGCTTTTGCTCTAACTGGGACAGATCCACAAAACTGTGGGGCTGACTCATCCCCGATCAGGGTCTTGCCCAATTGGTGATAACAATAAAAATATCTAATGAGGAAATGTGAGATGCCAAACAAATTAATTACAGGCTTACTACTAACTAGCTCTTTATTATTAGGTGCGAGTGCAGTACAAGCAGCAGACTGTAAATACCGTGGCGTTCTAGACGATAAGTTTTGCGATGATAATTACGATCTAGTCGCGGATACCCCGAAAGACGAAAGTAAATGGCGTGATCCAAGCACGTTAGTTTTTACTTATACACCAGTAGAAGACCCTGCAGTTTATAAAGATGCTTTCAGCGACTTTCAAAAATACCTAAGTGATGTTACCGGTAAAAAAGTGGTGTATTACACAGTGCACTCGAATGCGGCAGAAGTTGAAGCGCTACGTTCAGGTCGTTTACACATAGCAGGTTTCTCTACAGGACCAACAGGCTATGCGGTTAACCTAGGTGGACTTGTACCAATCGCAGTAAAAGGAACAGCGGATGGATTCCAAGGTTATAACCTGATTACCATCACACGTTCTGATAGTGACATCCAAGAAATGGCTGACCTTAAAGGTCGCGTTGTTGCTCATACTTCAGCCTCGTCTAACTCAGGTAACCTAGCACCGCGTGCTATCTTCCCAGCATTAGGTATTACCCCAGATCAAGATTACAAAGTAAAATACTCAGGTAAACACGACCAATCTATCATGGGCGTATTATCAGGCGATTATGATGCGGCTCCTGTTGCCTCTGATGTATTCAAACGTATGGTGGCTGCAGATCGTATCGATAAAGAAGATTTTCGTATCATCTACACAAGCCCACGTTTTCCAACATCATCATTTGGTTATGCACACGATTTGAATCCAGATCTAGTGGCTAAAATCAAAAAAGCGTTTTCTGAATTCCGCTTCCCAGCAGATATGCAAAAAACCTTTGGTGGTGCTGACCGTTTCTTCCCAGTGACATATTCAAAAGACTGGCAAGTAATTCGCGATATCGCTCACGCTTCAGGCACAGCGTATACCAAAACAGGTCTAAAACGTTTGGCTGAAGCCGATGCAGCTAAAGCGGCTAAAAAACGCGCTAAAGCAGCAGCTGCTGCGAATAACGGCTAATCACACCCTATCTAAATCGCTAAAAATTAACTTTTAACATAGCTCATTTGCGACCTAGTTTTCTAGGTCGCTCGTACACTTTTGCTTGTAGGAACTCATTATGTCTTCAACTCATGCGGCGCCTGATCGCTCCAATTTCCTTGAAATCAAAGGATTAAAAAAAGAATATGTACAAGGTAACCCGATTCTAAAGGGTATCGACATTAACATTAGTGAGCCTGGAATCATTGCCATTAT
>Ga0209292_1001808_pt1 | contig 25682 bp, 21 predicted proteins | sample GOMGulsemesocosm_2_FD_184634 | JGI IMG/M metagenome (GOLD analysis project Ga0209292, IMG submission 184634) | Methane-oxidizing microbial communities from mesocosms in the Gulf of Mexico - GOM9C Gulf of Mexico (SPAdes) (version 2) | ecosystem: Environmental > Aquatic > Marine > Cold seeps... | reverse complement strand
GCCTTATTGCTTGTTTAAGAAAACACTAAACGTCGCAATAAAGCGCCTTGTACTAAAGGATTTATCCTACGCATAAATAGTTGTCGCTATTTAGCTTTAAAAACCTGCTTCGGCAGGTTTTTTTATGTTTGGAATATCAATAAATTAACCACTTTTATCATACTTAGTCTGCTTTAGGTGGATTAGGGCTGTCTTCCGGTCAGAGTTTACATTTATTTAAAGAGCTAAATCTGGCGTTCGCCTTTAGCTGGATCCCCTCCTGATTATATTGAGAATGCATTCCTGATTTTTAATTGAAATAGTTATTAAATAATTTGGGTAGGAATATAAAATATTTTTAATTTCATCAACCTTTCAAAATTCAGTTCGTATTTATCAATGAAAGAATAACTCACTGGATTAAATTAGGCTTTAAATATGAAAATTAATAAAAATACAAACAAATCTAAATTAGCAATTGTTGTCACATTATTTCTAATGGGAAGCGTTGTTAGCATTCATGCGACTGAAGGGAATCATGCAGTAATTCCTGAAATAAATGGAGATATTTCTACTCTAGGTTTTAATAATATTGATCGTGGGACATTAATCGCATTTAAGGAATTGGGAGTTACCCAATCTTATGTCGATGAAATTCGCTCATTGGGTTTTACAGAAATACAACCTGGAGAAATTATCGTTTTTAAAGAGGAAGGTATAGGCAGTGAACAAGTAAATGAAATATCCAGCATAGGGTTTCGCAACTTGGAAGCAGGAGAAATTGCTGCACTCTATAGTATGGGGATAGATAACAAGTTTGTAAGTGAGATTAAAGATTTGGGCTTTACAGAAATCTCAGCTAGCGAAGCAATTGCATTTAAAGAGCTCAATATCACTGAGGATGCTGTTAATGATATATTTAATTTGGGTTTTAAGGAGATTGCCGCAGAAGATATACTGGCATTTAATATATTGGGAATAGATAAAAGGTTTACAGAACAAATGGCTAGTTTCGGGTTTAAGGATATTAGTAAACAAGAAATACAGTTATTGAAACATCACAAAATTGACCAGCATAATATAGAAAATGCAAAGCACTATGGGTTACATAACGAAAACGCTTCAAGAGCGGTTGCTTTGGATATTTTAAAGTTAGATGACAGTCTAATCAATGAGGTAAAATCATTAAATATCAATAAATACTCGCTAGAAGAACTTGTTGTTTCCAGAAATGGAAAAAGACTCAATGTTTACGACGATAATGAGTTAAATGAAGCATTACTGGCAGTTGTTTTAACCATATATCATAAGGACTTATAATTTCATTACCAAAAATAGGAGTGATAATCGGGGGGATTACCTCCCTTTTTGCCACACTCCATTTGTTGATATGATTGTTATTTTATTAATATTTAAAAAAAGGTGAAACTAGTATCAACCTTTTATTGATAAAAACGTATTACTAGTAATAAAGCAATTCGATGAGACTTGGGAATAAAGGTAGTAATAGATGACTGATGAAAATGAACTGATGCAGCAGGTTAAAAATGGTCAATTAGACTGCTTAGCAGTGTTATTTGAAAGAAATAAAAGCCATTTGTTTAACTTTTTTCGTCAAATGGGTAAATCAAAAGAAATAAGTGAGGATTTAGTTCAAGAAACTTTTATGCGCGTTTTGGCCAGCAGAAGCAGCTATAACAGCAATAAAAATTTTAAGTCTTGGTTGTTTGGTATCGCTCGCAATACTTCAATCGATCATTACAGAAAATATAAGAAAACGACAGGGTACGAAGAATTAGATGAGTCCTCAATTAATGATGAAAAAACCTTAACAAGTGAATTAGAAAAAGAGCAAAAGCTCTCACTCTTTGATCAAGCGCTGCGATCTATTCCCTCTGAATTAAGAGAGATAATAGTATTGAGCCGTTATCAACAGATGAGATATGAAGACATCGCCAGCATGTTCAGTTGTAACCTAAACACCTTGAAGTCGAGAATGTCCCTCGCGATTAAAAAATTGCAAGAGTCATACGACCAATTAAACAATGATGAAAATAAGGAGGAAGTGTAATGAATTCACAATCCATACTTATGGCAAAAATTACTTATTTGTCGGGAAATAGTGAGTCAGATTTAGATACAGAAATGACAAGCTATGTAGCTGACAACCCGGTATTAGCAAAGGAAATACAATTTGTAGAGTCATTTTGGCAGCAGCCCTCTGAGATTGTGTTAGAGCAGCCAAGTGAAGAGTTAGATCAACGTTTTTATCAAATGTTGGATCAAGCAAAGGTTGCGCAAAAGAGCCTATCTACGGCAGATAAAAAGAAACAAAGTTTAAATGTTTTGCATTGGCTAACAAATGTATTAGCGCCTAAACCGTTTACTCAATTTGCCAGCTTAGCACTTGTGTTTGCAATTGGTTTTAATATGAATAATCACCAAATACCTTCTAACAACCAGTCATTAGATGGGCTTCAAAAGCAAGTAGAATCATTAAGTTCGTTAGTTGCGTTATCTATGATTAATAACGGCTCCACAAGTGAGCGTTTGACAGGCGTGTCGTACAGTTTGCAAACGAATGAACAAAATGAGCAGTTAAATTTGGCATTGATGAAACTATTAAATAACGATAGGTCGAGCGCAGTAAGGTTGTCAGTAATAGACGCCTTGTCCGCTAGAACCAGTGTTAAGGCTTTTGAAGCAGAATTATTAGACAGTATTGATAAGCAAATACACCCAGTGGTTCAAATTGGCTTGATTAAGTTACTTGTAAATAAAGGCAGCAATACTAGTTTGTCAAAACTTAAAGTCAAATCTGCTAATAACCAGCTAAGCATAGAAGCAAGGGAGTTTATAGATCAACTCCTCGCTCAAAGATACATTTAGTCATGAATATAAATGAAAGATAGGATTGAACCATGAAAAAATTATTCGTACTGGTACTAATTTCATTCGCTTTTGTTGCTAGCCCATTGAAGGCGAAAAACTATTCGGTAAACCTCACAAACGCAGCTGAACACGCTTCTATAGATATTATAGTAAGAAACGGTTCTGTTTCTGTTGTTGGCTATGATGGCGATACCGTTGAAATATCGAGTGATATAACGGCGGCCAAAACCTATGGTAATCATTCAAGTGTTAAACAATTCACACTAGATGATGCCGACGTGGAAATAAAGGAACTTAATAACAGCGTCAAAATTATCAGTCTTTCGGTCAATTATGTGGTCAATTTAGTAATAAAAGTACCACAACAAAGTGACCTAGAAATTTGGGTTGAAAAAGGAGGGGGGATTTTAATATCAAACGTTCAAGGGCAGTTGGGAATGAGTGCAGGTACGGGAGCAATAAAAGCTACGGATATCAGCGGGCCCATCGTAGCTGAAACTCAGGCGAAAAACATCCATGTCGATTTTGCCGCTCTGCATCAAAATAAGCCGTCTTATTTGGTATCGCATTCAGGAAATATTGAAATAGACATCTCTGCTAAAGTTAAATCTAATGTCGAAATTGACACTCTTAAAGGCGAGATATTTTCAGGGAATGAAGACGAGTTCAAAAAGCAAAGCAAGAGCAATAATAGTATGGAAAATGAATACGGTCTATTGGTTCTTCCTTTTAACGGTGGTGGACAAAAGCTTTCTATCCACACCTATAGCGGTGATGTTTATATCAGAAATAAACTAACAAAATAACCTCCACATATACTGACGGTTGAGTAGTTAAAACAGGTCTCCGTCAGTTTTCTTTATTTTGATCTAATAATTCTTTAAAAAATTCAAATTTTTCCTATCCACACGTCAACTTTTTCCAATCCGTTTCGAATATATGCTTATTGAATCTAGGCTTTGCTTTCATTCTCCACTAACTCTTATTTTTTTGAGTTTCCAACACACACTGTTTATAAAAGTAGTGTATTAAGTTAAATAATAATAAAGGTATGTTATGAAAAAACTTTCAATATTGAATATTCGAAATTATGGCTTTACGTTGCTCTTATTTTTAGGTTTGAATAGTGCCAATGTATACAGCCAAGCAAAAGACGATAAATATAAAGATCTGACTAAACTAATTGATGTGTGGTTAGAATATGAAAAAGATTATAAAAACATACCATTTATGTCAGGGATTATTGTCGATAACCAAGAAATAGTGTGGAATGGTACATTTGGTCATGCCGATGTTGAAAATGAGGTTGTGGCTAATGAAAATACGCTAAGTAGCGTGTGCTCTATTTCGAAAGTATTCACAGCAACAGCAATTATCAAGTTGGTAGATGAGGGTAAGTTAAATCTTGATGATAAAGTGAGAGATATTTTGCCTAAGTTTTCGGTAATTCAAAAATATCCTGAAGGTGGGGACATAACGATAGGCTCACTTTTAGACCATTCATCAGGACTGCCAAGGGACACTAATCACGGCTATTGGGCAGCACCAAGGCACCCGTTCCCAACAGAAGATAGTTTTTATGAAAGTCTAGCATTGCAAGAAACAGAGCGAGCAATGGGTGAAGAATCTTCATATAGTAATGTTGGTTCTGCATTGTTAGGTCTAATTATTGAAGAGATCACAGGCCTGTCATACAAGCGCTACATGGAGGACCGTATTTTTAAACCTCTCAATATGACAAATTCAGTAGTTGAAATGCAAGCTTCTTTATATGGCAATCGACACGCTATAGGCTATAGCGCTCCTACTCGATATGGAAATAGAGTGCGTGCAAACTTTTATCAAGTAAAATCGATGGCACCGGCAATGGGGGTGTCGACTACATCTTTAGATTTGGCTAAGTTTGCAATGTGGCAATTTAGATTGGCTGATTCGAACAAAGTAGAGCTCATGAGTTCTGATGCATTGAAAAGCATGTATAAGACACGTAATAATAAAAAAAATGGTTATGATCAAGGTTATGGTTATCAAGTTCACTCTACAAAAGATGGAAGGGAGTGGGCGGTGCATGGTGGTGTATGCCCTGGGTATACCAGCTATTTCAGAATGGATGTTACCAACAAAAAAGCATACGCATTTATGGTGAGTTCAAATAAATCAGATTCGCTCAATAATGTTAATCGCTTCGTACGTATGTTGGATAGCGCAGAAGGAGTACTAAATGAGAAAAAGGGTGATATAGATTTATCTGAATATACTGGCTACTATGATGTTCGACCATGGAATAGCGATTATTATGTTGGTAAATGGGGAAACGGATTAATCTCATTACACTTTCCATTTGAATCTATTCAACATTCTTTGCGTTACTATAAACATGTTGAAGGTGATACTTTTCAAGTGGTTGAAAATGGTGAATTAATAAACGAAAAAGCAATTTTTCACCGGGATGAAAAAGGTGAAGTTTTTAAACTTCAAAACCTACAAAGTTATCACTATCGCTCAAGCTTCCCTGTAACAAAAGGTTAGATTGAATTACTACAGGAACTCAGTCGGGATAGTTCACTTTTCCATGTGGCTTATTCAATAAAAAGAAGTAAATAAACTCCATATAGAGGCTTGATGTAACTTATGCTGGTCTAAATTTTTAATTACTGTGTTGCCTATTGCTCAATCAAGCGCCTAGCTCTTGAAAATTTATCCTACGCATAAATAGCAGCTGCTATTTGTTAAAAAAAACCTGCTTCGGCAGGTTTTTTGTATCTGCGATCTTTTTTAGATCATTTTTCACAATTTAGATCTTTGGCATGTTTCTTGTTTAATATTTGTTAAGGTTAGTAAGTGACAATATTTTGAACTTCAATGGAGGCAATATGCAAATTAATAGTGAATTATTGACTAATGTAACGGCAAGCCAAGAAACAAATAAACAGATATTAGATATGTTAAAGCTAGATCATGAAGGCGATATTCAGTTTCATGTTTATCACACACAAGTAGATGACAAAGAAGTTTACTGTTGTTTATCTGGTGGTGTAGTAGAAAATAACGAAATCGTATTTACACCAATTGGCTTAGGTGCTTTTGAGGCCTTAACAAACGTAAAAGTTGAGCAAGATAATTATTACGCTGAAGAACTAAAGGTTGAAAATGGTTCTATTCAAGCACAAATAGAGGCTGTTTTTAATAAAGTACCAGCTGAGTCAAAAATATGTTTTGTTGGAGATATGACAGGTACTCTGAAGACATCTATTTCAGAAATATTTCCACTAGCTTTAAATTGAGCGGATTAAGTTAGCGAGTTTATTGATATCAACTGACTCGCTAACTTACAGTTTAATTCTATGATGATGGGTCCACAGTACCTGATATTGAGTTATTGGTTCTAAACCAACCGGCGATAGAATATCGAATATCATCAGCTGCTAGTACTTCATGTGCAAAGCGTTCGCTTTCAAATACGACTAGCGTGCCAGCCTTAGGACTAACGGTTGCTATCACGTCATTTGAATTATCGGAGTAAATTAATAATTCCCCGCCTTTAGCTGGCGTATTTAAATAACATACAGTCGAAAACACTCTGTTTGAGCGGCCTTTAAAAGCATCTAAGTGTTTTTTGTAAAAATCACCGATCTCATATTTTGCAAAGTGACATTCGTAATCAAATAACCCCAGATAAAAAGAACGATTTAAAGTGGTTCTTATGTGTTCCATGAGACTCAGGAATTTTGTTTGTTCAGGATTACAGCCATCTAGCCAAAAAGTTTTATCGGTTCGTATTTTTTTATCTGTTTTGAAGTCTTGTTGGCGGCCGATCCCAGCACAGTTGAATTTTTCAGGATGTGTTAAACAATCTTGATGTAACTGTTTTATTAAGTCATCAGCTATAGCATTTTCAATAATGCCATAGCCGTCATGATGAATTTTATCGAGTATGGTTTCAATCGTTTGAGAGAATTGCTTATTATTGCTATCCACAAAGCGGCCTAATAATATTTAATGATAGGCACTAATTATACGGTAATTAAATTTTGGTTTCTTCATCTATATAATGTAATAAATTTAATATATCTGGATGTGTTTCTTTATTGCTGGCAACTGAAATCGCTAAACTGAGGTCTTGAAGTTGTTTTTCAGGTTTAATAATCACAAGTTCAGGGTTATTTTCTATTTCATTTGTGTGCTCTATGCCTGCAAGAGCTACATGTTTCGCATCTTTTAAGTAGCCTAGGATTTGCTCAAAAGTACCTACTTTCATTGTTGGTAACTTCTGCAGTGATGCCGCTGTTTCTTGGAGCATTTTTTGTACTTGAAGGTTTTTAGATAGACAACCAAGAATAGGATAAGGGGTTAAAGTACCTTTATCTATAGTGGTATCAGTACTCAACGGGTGATGTTTATCAACAAACAAAATAACTTGTTCAGGTAAATAAACTAAATGCTCGGTCATTGGTAAATTTGTTGGTATTTGCTGTGAACTATCTATTGTAATATCAAGTTCAGAAGCAGCAAGCTTATGTGACAATTCGGTGCTGTTTTGTTGTTGAATTTCAATTTTAATATCAGGAAACTTTTCCATAAATTTGTTACACACAAATGGCGCGATTGAAGCTGTATTTTGCGTTACGCCAATTTTTATTTTAGTTGTGCTTGTATTATTGAATTGATGTAGTTCTTGTTTGAAGTGAGAAAATTGACTTAAAGTATCGGAACAATATTGTAAAAAAAGTTCCCCTGATTCTGTTATCGACACTGAACGTGTTGACCTCGAAACTAATTTACAATCGAGTTCTTGCTCTAATGTTTGAATGCTGCGTGTTAGTGCTGAGGTACTTAAATTACAATGCTCAGCTGCTTGTCTGAAATGTCGAAATTTAGCTAGTGCCAAAAACTGTTCAAATTGTTCCAGTCTCACTTTATTATCCTTTTATACTCATTTAACGAGAGCAAACTCCTGCTGCTAATATCACTATAAAGCTGATATCTCTCTATATTAATAAAGTCAGTGAGGTAATTGCAATAAAAATGAACATTAAAAGTGAATATAAAGAAAAATATTGGATAGTTTAACGAGAAAAAGAATTGATAATAGAAATTAATCAGGAAAACTGTCTCTAATGGCAAGAAAAGAGTCTAAATCACCTATAAATAGATCTATTAATTTAGGATCAAAGTGCTTACCTCTTTCTTCTTTTAATAAATTGATGATTTTCTCAAGTGGCCATGCTTTCTTATAACATCTGTCGCTGCCTAAGGCATCAAATACATCAGCTAGCGCTGTAATTCGACCTGATATATCAATATCTTCCCCCTTAAGACCTTGTGGATAACCAGAGCCATCCCACTTTTCGTGATGTTGATAAGCGAGCAATGCACCTTGCTGCAAAATTTCATTAGTTGAGTTTTTTAAAATATCGAAGCCTTGTTGTGCATGAGATTGCATAATGTCCCATTCATTGGCATCGTGTTTTCCGGGTTTATTTAAGATAACATCGGGAATCGCTATTTTACCGATATCATGTAGCGGAGAAGCAAACTTAATAATTTCAGCTTGATAGGACGTTAAACCATATCTTATGGCCAACATATAGCTGTAGTTAGCGACACGTTTTACATGGCTTCCGGTTTCTTTACTTCGTCTTTCAATTGCTTCGCCTAAGATATATGAAAGTTCTTTTTGAGATTCTCTTACGGTTTCTCGTAAACATAAATTATCATAGGCAAGAGAAATATTGTTGGAAAAAAACTCTAATAGCTGATGATCTGATGCTTGTAATTTTGATGATTTACTCACATATAACATGGTTTCAAGACCATCCTTAGTGGGGAAATAACCTACAAATTGATTCTCATTTTTTAAAGATTCCTTTTTATTGTGCGCATTGACAAATAGCTCTTTTATTTCATCAGGTACTTCTGTATTTTCATTTGCATTGGTTACACCTGATGCGGCTAATAGTTTAAAGTCAGATGCAGGTTTAGATTGAGAGTTAACAGCAGCGGCACAATAAATCTCATTATCTTCTAAGCCCATCACATCGGAAACATGATCTAAAATAGTAGAAGCGAATTGATTTACAGTATCGCATTGTAAAAAATGGGCTGAGGCATCAATAATTTTTTCTAGGCTATGTTTATGTTTTTCTATGGTTCTGATGTCCCTGTAAGCTCTAAGGGCAGAGTAAAGTAAGGTTTTAAGTTTTATTGCGGTTAATTCAGTCTTGTTTTTATAATCATTAATATCATAATCGCGTATTACCGATTCTTCGGGGGCTTCACCCGGTTGGCCAGTTCTAAGAACTAATCTTACATCATGATTTTTAGCTTCCTCTCTAATATACTTTATTAAATCTAAGCCTGCGTGTGTTGTTTCCATAACAACATCAACTAAACAAACGGCAACATTTTTAAGTTCACTAATTTTGGTTTTTGCTTCAGCTGCCGAGTAAGCATGATGAAAATGAAGTTTTTTACCTTCAAAATTAAAACCGGATAGCACAAGTTTAGTTACTTGATGAATATCATCTTCATCATCAATAACCAAAATATCCCATTCATCCATGTTATTTACGATAGGAGTTTGAGTTTCTTGCGTGTCATTAGCGAATAAGAAATCTGTCACAGAGTCAAGGTCCTCTTTTACTTTAATTTAAGCGTAGTATAGAGACAATTTAAAGAACACTTTTTTTGACTAATATCTTAAATTGTTTTTGTTATCAAAAAGTAAATGAGTTTAATATTCACTAAATGGAAGTGATAAGCTAAACTGATATAAATGCCTTCAGATTAATTCTGCTTGTGTTAGTCTTTGTAAGTAAATGAATAATAGAGCAATCAATAATAATATAAAAAGCTCAAAGGGGATAAAAAAATGGTGGGATCTCAAGGTAAGCAGTTGCACGAATTACTGCAAGCTTTTACTTCTACATCTGCAGTTGATGTTTTTCAACCTATGGCAGAAAAATTAGAGTTACAGCCATCAGAGGCTCAAAGTGCAATCCTCAATGAGATATCAACAAAGTATCCTTATATAGAGCAAACATCAGCCCAGTTAATTGATTTATTAATGCCTCAATTACAAGGTTTTATGTTAGCTGCTTGCCAGCAGGCTTTAGAAAAAGGTCATCAAGCCGCTATGGTTCAGCAGCAATCAGATGAAGATGAACAATTAAATAAAGCATTGGCGCAATTGGCTACATTAACTAAAAAACATTCTCTACAATCAAAAGAGCTTGAAGCATCCGAACAGTTAAATATCAAACAAACTGAGCAACTGAGTATTTTACAAAAAACTAAAAAACTTAATGAAGACAGTAGCTCAGAATTAGAAAATGAATTATCACAGCTAAAAGGTGTATTTGAAAAATCTACTGAAGAAAATCTAATGATTAAAAAGCAATTAGATGAATCAAAAGTTGAAATTGAAAAATTTGAACATCTTATTGAGCAAACAGATCATGCATTAACAAAGCAAAAAGAACATAATGAACTGCAATCGACCAAGCTAAAAGAGCTTATTACACAACGCAGTGAAGAAAACAGCTCCTTAGATGAGAAATTTGATCTGCAGGTTCAAGAAGTCACTTTATTGAAAGATGAAAATAAAGCATTACTTGCCACAGATGAGCAAAGAACAAAAATCATTTTGGATAAAGAACAAGAGTTTGAAACATTAAATAGCACAATTACAAAGCTTGATAGTGCAGCTAAAGAAAAAGATTTAGTGATTGAACGTTTGAAAAAATTAGGTGACAGTTTAACCTCAAAAGAGCTGGAGTTTGAAAAAGAAAATCAAAAACTTGCTGAAGAATTAAATGATGCTCAACATGCATTATCAGGTTCTAATGATGAACTAGCAAATATCGAAGAAACAAATGCTTCAATCAATGAATCAAATAATAAGTATCAAAAAGAAAATAGCCGTCTACTTGAGGAAATGAACAAGTTAGAGCAAAACTTATCTGTTACTCAGCAAGAGTTAGAAGCATTAGAGCTAGGCTCAAAAGGTAATTTAGAAGCCTTAGAGCAAAGCGCAAAAGTGCAAATAAAAACACTTGAAGAGCAGTCTAAAACTGAAAAAGAAGCTTTAGAGCAAGAATCTAAAGCCAAAATAGACGAACTAGAGCTGCAACATCAAGCTAAATTAGATAAATTAGAACAGCAGAGTAAAGCCATAAAAGACAATGCAGACGCTTCTTCAACAAAAACTGAAGGACGCTTTAATGACTTGAAAAAAGATCTGAGGGAAGAAACCAAACGTTTAGAGGCTTCGTTACTCGAAGCACAAAATAATATTGAATCTTTAGAGCAAGACAAACAAGACTTCATTGAGCAAGTTGATAAGCTTAAAGAGTTGGAGCTTGAGTACAAGGATGAAATATTAACTAGTAGAAGCAAACTTGAAGCGCAAGATAATGAATTAAACTTTGCTAAAGGTCGAAACTCAAGCATGCAATCAAGGCAAGAAACTGAAATTCATCAAGCGAGAACCGCATATGAAAGTTTACGCTCTGAGAATTTAGAGCATGTTCAAATAATAGAAGATTTAGAAGCTAAGGTAATGGAGTTTAAATTGAAGTTTGAATATGCGCAAAAGCAATTAGTGAGCTAATGACATCACCATTTGATTGGGTGGAAGCTTATTCTGCCCAAAATGCTATCGAAGCAAATTTATTAAAAGGTTTATTGGAGCTTAACTCGATTATGGTTATGCTCAATGGTGAATCGCTCGCAGGAGCACTTGGTGAAATCCCCATAGATCAAACTGAAGTTAAAATTCTAGTTCCTCAGATTAAACAGCGCCAAGCACAAAAAATATTGCTAGAATACCAATCTAAGCAGCAAGAATCTGAAGACTGGCAATGCGCAAACTGTGAAGAGTTCAATGGTTGCGGGTTCGAAGTTTGCTGGTCTTGCTCTGTATCGAAATAAAAGCTTTAATTAATAAAGTAGCAACTCCCAATTATATGATGGAAATAAATGAAAAAGCCTAATAACTTTCAGCGTGTTCGTGAATTAAATTATATGCAAAAAGCAGTGTTAGCCGCTGCGTTATTAGAGCGTATGTTGCCAAATTATGCGCTATTTAGTGATGCTACAGAATTTGGTGATGCTAAAATTTTTAGAAATGCGCTTAATTCTATTTGGGAAAAGTTAGTTTTCCCAAAAAGTAAGATCAACTTAGAATTACTAGTTGATAAAATAGAACCCAATGTTCCTGAAATTGAAGACTTTGATATGTTTGGTGTTTATCCTGCAATTGATACTGGTACTGCTTTATTGAGTATGCTTAATGGTATGATGATTGAAGATGAACTTGAGTTTGTAAATATAAGTAAAATATCTCAAGCTTCAGTCGCTAAATTAATCGAATATCAATTAGGCTCCGAAAATTTAAGCGCTAATAACGAAGCGATTAGAGAACATCCTTTAATGAAATATGAAATTGAAATATTGTCTGAATTAATTGATTATGTAGAGAATATGGGCCGTATAAGCTCAGATTCAATTAAAGGTTTAAAAGCTAAATCGGTAGAAGATGGCCAAACTAATATAGGCATCGAAATTTAGTATCTAAGGAAATAACACTAATTCTATTAAGCGAGTGATCATATATTTATTGGAATTGGTATAAGTTAGCAAGTGAAACCTCTCTTGCTAACTTATGTTTAATTAATCGTTTTTTGTTAAATGCTTATTTCAGATTAAGATTCAACTTCAACTTCAACTTCAACTTCATAAGAGTTAAACTTTCTGATATTGATTACGCCATTATCAAAAATTAAATACTGTCCTTTAATTCCTTTCAAAATACCGCTCACTTCTGGATTTTTATCAAAATTAAATGAGCTTATTTTTGTTGGAAACTCGGATACGGGGAATTCTAGCTCTACAATACTTTCATCGAGCTTGGTTATTGCTGTTGCGCCATATAATTGTGCTAGTTCGTCAAGTTTAGTTTGGATTTGAGGTATTAACTCTGCGGCTTTTTCTTTTAGGTCAATATTTTCATTATTGCCTTTAAGCATATTGCGCCAATTCGTTTTATCACTGATAAATTCAGCTAAAGCAATCTCTACTAATCCTGATTGTTGGCGTGTTTGTACTGTAAATATAGGCAGCGCTTGTGTTGCACCTTGATCAACCCAGCGTGTAGGGACTTGGCGAGTAATACCGACTTTTAGGCCTGAAGTATTTGCGAGATATACTGTGTGTGGGATCATGCAGTTATCTATGCCCCATTGTGGCTCTCTGCAGGTGCCTTGATCATGATGGCATGTCTCAGGTTTCATCATACACATATCACAGCTAGCAAGCTTACGCATGCAGACAAAGCAATGACCTTGAGAGTAACTTTTTTTAGTTTTTTTCTCGCAATTACTACAGTAAATATTACCTGTATGAGTCAAGGTTAGCTTTTTGCCTATCAATGGATTCAGATCTATCAATTTATCGCCAACAGGTAGTTGATATTCAATTGGTTTGACTAATGACGATTTTAATTTAGAAAGTGTGCCTTTCATCTTGGTATGCCCCTTAATAATAAGAGGCATATAGTAGCTCTAATTACTTTTATAGTCAGCTAACCATTGTTGGAATTGTCCAAACTCTAATGGCTTAGAGTAATAGTAACCTTGGCCTATATCACAATGGCAGTTGATAAGATTTTTTTCAATTTCAGCAGACTCAATTCCTTCTGCTACAACTTTAAGTTCTAAGCTCTTAGCCATATCTATGGTGGTTTTAACGATAGTTAAATTTCTTTTTGATTCGGCAAGATCTAAGATAAAACTCTTATCTATTTTTAATTCATTAAATGGTAATTGTGAGATATAAGCTAATGAAGAATAACCTGTGCCATAATCATCTACTGATACTTGAATTCCCATTTGAGATAAGCTTTTCATTAGTTTACTCAGGTGTTTAAAGTCACTCACCATAACTGATTCTGTTAATTCAAAATTAAGTAAATTGGTTGGAATATTATTTTTAATTAAAATTGCTTTAACTTTTGTTAAAAAATCATGGTTTGCGACATCTCGACCACTGATATTGATTGATAAATTATGATTTGTGTAATTTAGGTCAATCAATGCGTTTAGCTGTTGGCAAGCAGTATTGAGTACCCACATGGTTAATTCATTTATAATACCAGTATCTTCTGCAATACGAATAAACATCTCTGGTGAAATAAAACCATGAACAGGGTGTTGCCAACGTAATAATACCTCTGAACCATGTATTGAAGCATCAGCTAAATTAATTTGCGGTTGGTGGAAAAGCTCAAGTTTATTGCTTCTAATTGCTTGTTGAAGCTCTGTCGCAAGCATTAGTCGTTGCGCAATATTATAAGTATCACTTGTTTGATAGAAACTTAAATCAATGCCATCACGTTTGCTTTTATCCAGTGCCTGAAATGCTTTTTTAAGCATAGTCGCTGCTGTTTTGGTATTATCATTTGATGAATAAATACCAATTTTAGTTTGCAGATTAATAAAAAAACCACTGAGGTTTATATCTTTGGAGAGTGAGTTTTGCAGCTTAGTAAGCTGTTTAACTAATTCTTTTTCATTGATAAATCGAGAGGCAAGTATCGCAAGAACACCATCTTTTGCTTTTGCTATTTTAACTTCTACATTACCTTTACGTTCAAAATATAAAAAATGGCTGTCAGCATGAATATGTATATCAATATCTTTTGCAATATGAGATATCAGCTTATGGCTTTCTTTATTGCTGATATAAGGTGCTATAGTATTAAATCGAGATATCTCTATTAAACATACCGAAAACCGTCGTTCATTATTTATCAGTTTTTGAATGGTTGTTTCTAAAAAACTAAAGTTAGGTAAATTTAAGTCATGATCATGAGTGGCATTATAAAAAGCCAGCTCTTTTTGATGGCGCATTCGCTCAGCAAGGGCCATAGCCATTAAGGTTACTTCAAATAATACACCAATTAAAAATGCATGGCGGGCTAGAAATGAATACTCAATCACGCCTGTCAGCATCATAGGCTGTATTGCTGCACCTATAATTAAAGGTAGCCAAGAGATAATGTAAAATTTAGCCCAATTAAAATTATTGGTGAGCTTCTTATAAATTAAAATAAAACTTAAAACATAAAAAATAAATAATACGATAAAAAATACTTGAGCTGCGATGTACTCAGGTACCCACAAAGAAGCGATTCCCATAACAGTCATAAGTAAAGTGTAATACATGGCAATGTTATAAAGTTTCCCTTTTTCTTTATGATATTTAAGAAAAAAGATTGCAAAGAGTAGGGTGAAAACAGCTATTAGATAATTGAGGGAGACAACTTGCTGTTGAAATAAAGCTTGAATCGATTGTGGCCAAATTAGATGGCCAAAACCTAACACAACACCCATTAACATTAAAACAGATATTATGTAGCTAATATATATCAGATAAACACTATCTTTCATGCCAAAAAAAAGTACTAAATTATATAAAGCTATCATTAACATGATGCCAATAAATATCCCCCATATCAGATAGATATCATTAGTTAATGTTAGAAAGTCATGATATTCATATATGCGAATAGGCGTTTTTGCGATGCCAGTTGTTTTTATTTTAATGAATAATTCTGCATCGCCTTTTGCTGCAATTTTAAATTCAAATGAAGGTGTATTTTTGTCTGTTAGATTTAAATCTAAATTTAAGTCCCCCATTAGCTTATCATTTAAAATACTGGTATCTGCGCCAATTTGCATTACGCGTAGCTCATCTAGCATTGGGTTATCAAAATGTGCGACCAATGAGTAGGGCGTGTTTGTTTTATTATTAAGTTTTATTTTTATCCAGTATGTTTGTTGGATAAAACTCCACGGAATCTCAGCTAACGTACCTAGGGTGAACAAACCTGGCTTTAACAGTAATTCCTGTGCTGTTAACTTATCAGTGGGATCTAAAAAGAAAGCGGTATTACTATGAATTGAATATGTTTTATCTATAGCTCTTTGTGTGGGATCTGAAATAGTTGATACCAAAAAAAATATTAACATTATTAAAATTGTTAATATAAAAAGGCCATAAGTTTTTCTTTGAAAATGAGCTGAAAGCATCAAATAGTGAACATTTAATCATATAATAAACAGATATTAGCATTAGTTTGGGTTATTTTCTGTTTAAAAGTATTATTGAATTTTACAAAATATAAACAAATGTTTTAAAATAGGGACCGAAGTCCCATAATATATAAAAATCGATTTAACTTTGTTCACGCTCTATTGCGCGATAAGCGATATCAGTGCGGTATTCAACACCTTTCCAGTCGATTTCTTTAACTAATTCATAAGCGCTTTGCTGTGCTTCAGTTACAGTGTTACCCAATGCAGTAGCACATAAAACACGACCACCAGAAGTCACCACTTTGCCATCTACTTCTTTAGTACCAGCATGAAACACTTTAGTGCCAGCAGGGTATTCAACCTTAAGGCCAGAAATTTCATCGCCTTTAGGGTAAGAGGCCGGATAGCCGGCAGCCGCTAATACAACACCAACAGCAGCGCGTGGGTCAAATTGAATTTCAGCTTGATCTAATTCTACACGGTCAGCAGCTAGTAATAGTTCAACTAAGTCTGATTGTAAACGTAACATGATTGGCTGTGTTTCTGGATCACCAAATCGACAGTTGAATTCAATTACTTTAGGTGTGCCATCAGTATCGATCATTAAACCCGCATATAGGAAACCTGTGTATGGGTGACCTTCATCATGCATACCTTGCACTGTAGGAATAATCACTTCATTCATGATGCGTTGATGAATTTCATTGGTTACAACTGGTGCTGGAGAGTATGCACCCATGCCACCTGTATTTGGACCTTTATCTTCGTTGTAAGCACGCTTGTGATCTTGGCTTGTAGCAAATGGCAGTACATTTTTACCATCAACCATTACAATGAAAGAGGCTTCTTCACCTTCAAGGAATTCTTCAATTACTACTCTGCTGCCCGCTTCACCAAAAGCATTGCCTGCAAGCATATCTTTGATAGCTTCTTGCGCTTCAGCTTCAGTCATCGCAACAATAACGCCTTTACCAGCAGCTAAACCATCAGCTTTGATTACAATTGGTGCACCATTTTCTTTTACATAGGCAATCGCAGGATCGATTTCTGTAAATGTTTGGTAATAGCCAGTTGGAATATCATGACGTGCTAGAAAGTCTTTTGTAAATGACTTCGACCCTTCAAGTTGCGCAGCAGCTTGAGTTGGTCCAAAGATAGCAAGTCCTTCTTCGCGGAATCTATCTACAACACCAATAACCAGAGGAGCCTCAGGGCCAACAATTGTAAGCTCAACTTTGTTTTCTTTAACAAAGCTGATTAGTGCTTCAATATCTTCTACACCAATCGCAACATTTTCAAGTTTTGGTTCTAATGCAGTACCTGCATTTCCCGGTGCGACAAAAACGTTTTTTACTTTCGTTGATTGAGCGGCTTTAAATGCTAATGCATGTTCACGACCACCACTACCAATAACAAGTATGTTCATTTTTTTTTCCTAATTTAAGGTTTGGCTAAAGGTTTTTTAAATTTTAAAGTCATGCGATCGCTTTCGCCGATCGCTAAATATTTATTTGTATCCGTTTCGCCTGATGCTAAACGTGGCGGTAAAGTCCACACGCCTTTAGCATGATCAGCTGTATCGTTAAGGTTTGCGTTAATTTCACTTTTATCAACTAATACAAATCCTGCTTTTGTAGCTAAAGATATCACCCAGCTTTCTTTTACATATCCAGAGCGCTTGGCTTTTGCTGAATGACGCGCTTCAGGTAATCTATGGTCGACTAAGCCTAAAATACCACCTGGTTTTAAAGCAGCATAAAAAGCTTTAAAGGCATTCTCAACACCTTCATTATCTCTTTGCATATACCAGTTATGTAAATTACGAAAAGTAAGTACCATATCGGCGCTTTCTTCAGGCGCAATAGCATGGTGGCTGCCAGGATAAAACTCCGAAACTTTTACTTTATTGTAAGTTTTATCTGTTGCAAGTTTATCTTTGTAGTTTTGTAATGCCCGTTGGTAATATTTGACTTCAGAATCTGAAGGGAAGTTTGCTGCGAAGTAACTACCTTGCGCTTCTAGCACTGGTGCTAATATTTCAGTGTACCAACCTGAACCTGGCCAAATCTCAACAACTGTCATATTTGGTTGTAAGCCAAAAAAAGCTAAGGTTTCTTTTGGATGTCGGTATTGATCTCTCTGTTTATTTTGCTGCGAACGTAAATCGCTATTAATAGATTCATTTAATAGGGAGTTAATATCGGTAGATTTACATGCAGTTAAACTGAATGAAAAAATTAAAATAAGTGCAGTTTTGGATATAAGTGATGATAATTTCATTTTTATCTCAAGATATAAAAATTTAGGTAATTTATTATTGTTATTAAGGACTCGAAAATAGCAGAAAAAATGCCAAGACCCCAATAAAATTTTATTTTTATAGCAAACAAAATTACATATGAAAATTTATTTTGTTATAAAAACAAAAAAGCCGATGTTAATCGGCTTTTTTTGTTGGTTTTTAGTGGCGGAAGTGACGCATGCCAGTAAATACCATAGCCATACCTGCTTCGTCAGCTGCAGCGATGATTTCTTCATCACGAATTGAGCCACCAGGTTGGATAACCGCAGATATACCCGCAGCAGCAGCTGCATCTATACCATCGCGGAATGGGAAGAACGCATCTGATGCCATTACTGAACCTTTAACTTCAAGGTTTTCATCAGCTGCTTTGATACCCGCTATTTTAGCTGAGTATACGCGGCTCATTTGGCCTGCGCCTACACCGATTGTCATACCATCTTTAACGTAGATAATGGCATTAGATTTAACAAACTTAGCTACTTTCCAGCTAAACATTAAATCTTTCATTTCTTCTTCAGTAGGCTGACGTTTAGAAACAACTGTTAGTTCGCTTGTTTCTACCATGCCCGTATCGCGATCTTGAATTAAAACACCACCGTTTACACGTTTGATATCAACGCCAGATGTCTTAGCCGACCATTCGCCACACTCTAATAAACGTACGTTTTTCTTAGCTGCAACAATTTGAGCTGCCGCATCAGATATTTTAGGTGCAATGATAACTTCAACAAATTGACGAGAAACGATTGCTTCAGCCGTGTCAGCATCTAATTCTTGGTTAAATGCGATTATGCCACCAAATGCTGATGTAGGATCCGTTTTAAAAGCACGTTCATAAGCTTCTAAAATATTATCACCTTGTGCAACGCCACATGGGTTTGCATGTTTTACGATTACACATGCTGGTGTAGTGAATTCTTTAACACATTCAAGTGCTGAATCTGTATCTGCAATATTATTAAAAGATAATGCTTTACCTTGTAATTGTTTTGCAGTTGCAACAGATGCTTCTTCAATTCCGTTCTCTACGTAAAAAGCGGCGTCTTGGTGTGAATTTTCACCGTAGCGCATATCTTGCTTTTTAGTAAATTGGAAATTAATTGTACGTGGGAATTTAGACTCTGGATCATTGTTATTTTCAGCTGTTTCATCAAGTACATGTGCAGGTACTTTTGTGCCGAAGTAGTTAGCTATCATGCCATCGTATTGCGCTGTATGCTCAAAAGCTGCAATCGCTAAATCAAAGCGTGTTTGGTATGTTGTTGAGCCATCATTAGCATCCATATCAGCTAATACACGGTCATAATCTGCAACATTCACTATTATCGTAACGTCTTTGTTGTTTTTAGCAGCTGCGCGAACCATCGTTGGTCCACCAATATCGATATTTTCGATAGCATCTTCTAAAGAACAATTTTCATTTGCTACTGTTTGTGCAAATGGGTATAGGTTTACTACAACCATATCAATTGCTGAAATATCATTTTCAGCCATAACTGCTTCATCTTGACCGCGGCGAGCTAGAATTCCACCATGAATTTTAGGGTGAAGTGTTTTTACACGACCGTCCATGATTTCTGGATGACCAGTATGGTTTGATACTTCAGTTACTTGAATGCCATTGTCAGCTAAAAGCTTACAAGTGCCACCTGTAGAAAGTAGTTCAACACCTTTCGCTGAAAGCGCACGAGCAAATTCAACAATACCGGTTTTATCTGAAACGCTTAATAATGCGCGACGTACTGGACGAAGAGTATCCATTGTAGTTTTATAACCTCTATAGTGGGGTAGATTAAGTAGTTATTTAAAAAAGTTAACAAAAAAGCACCCGAGGGTGCTTTTTATGCAGTTAAGACTGCGTATTTAGTTCATGCCGTACTTTTTAAGCTTCTTACGTAGCGTACCACGATTGATGCCCAGTAAGATTGACGCACGTGTTTGATTACCACGCGTATATGTCATTACTTCTTCAAGTAGTGGCGCTTCTAGTTCAGAAAGAACAAGCTCATAAACGTCTTCAACGTCTTGACCATTCAGCTGCTTCAGGTAGTGATGAACAGCTTTTTTTACTGCGTCACGTAACGGTTGCGGTTTCTCTTGTGACTGGACATGAGCGTTTGTAATAAATGGAGAAGTCACATTTTGTTCGAACATTGTCTTGTTTCTCTTTCTTAAATTGCTTGAAAATAATTATTTAGTACCGAAACTTGCTCTTGAGCTGTCTCTAGGGCATTAAATACACGCCTAAACTGTCCTTCTTTATCATGGGTTTGCAAATACCAAGATACATGTTTTCGTGCGATACGAACTCCCATTATTTCACCGTAAAATTGATGCAAATTAACTAAATGTTCCATTAATATGCTTTCTACCTCAGCGATTTCAGGCTCAGGTAAAAATTCACCGGTTTCTAAATAGTGTGCAGTTTCCCTAAAAATCCAGGGTCTGCCTTGAGCTGCTCGACCTATCATGACGGCATCTGCTCCCGTGTAGTCCAAAACCTGCTTTGCTTTTTCAGGAGATGTAATATCACCATTAGCGACAATAGGTATGGACACTGAACGTTTAATATCCCTGATGGTGTCGTATTCTGCTTCACCTTTATACATACAGGCTTTTGTTCGACCATGTACGGCTAAAGATGCGATACCATTGCGTTCAGCTATTCTTGCGATTTCAATGCCATTACGATTATCGGTATTCCAACCGGTACGAATTTTTAAAGTAACTGGAACATCAACAGCATCAACTACTGATTTTACGATTACTTCAACTAAATCCGGATATTGTAATAACGCTGAACCCGCAAGTTTTTTATTCACTTTTTTGGCTGGACAACCCATGTTGATATCAACAATTTGGGCGCCATTAGCTACATTAAATTGTGCTGCCTGTGCCATTAATGTCGGATCAGAACCTGCAATTTGCACTGCGCGGATCCCAGTCTCGCCACTATGGTCCATACGGTTCATAGATTTCTCTGTTTTCCATACTTTTGGATTTGACGATAACATTTCAGATACAGCTAATCCTGCGCCTAAGCGTCGGCAAAGTTGTCTAAAAGGTCTGTCTGTCACACCGGCCATTGGCGCAACTATGACATTGTTTTCCAGTTTATAAGGGCCTATCTGCACTATGTTTTATGGCTCACCATTCAAGGGGCGCTAATTCTACTTTTTTTTCAGCAAAAATCAAAGGTTATATTTTGAACAAAAGTGTTTTTTTTTAATCTTTATCTATTGACTTTCTATAAGCCCAAGGAAATTGATTTAATTTTGTGATTTATAGGTGTTAACTCATAGAATTTAAAGCTTGTACAATAAATTTACCTAGAGATTTTATCCTGACATTTGAATCCAGGGCGAGTTCTTTTTGTGTAGAAGGCGCTTTTTGTAGGCATTGATTTAAGAGTTCATTGCCTGCCGACGCATTATTTTTATCAGCATACTGAATTAGCTGATGACAATTGTAAAGTTGATGTGTGTTTTTTGTGGATAGACTAGTACAAGCAGTTACAAAAAATAATAAGGATAGAGTAAATAATCAGTGTCTAAAATTCATAAATAGCCTTATTTTTATTAGATGAGTTAGCCACTATTACTAATAATCGACTAACTCAATAATGCTCTAATAATAAGCCGTTTTATTTTTTAATGCCACTCACTCTGACCCATTCGCCATCGATTTCAACAGGGGCAAGATCACATAAAGTCTGGTATACGTCACAAACCGATTGTGCTTGGTCTTCTAAAATACCCGATAAGGCGAACTCAGCACCTGACTTCCCTAATCCCAGAATAACTTGATGTAGTTCACGAAGCGGTGCAGCAAGTATGTTAGCGACAACGACATCCGCTTTAAATTCAGGCTGATTTTCTGGTAAATACACTTCTAATTGATCCTTTACGCCGTTACGTTGTGCATTATCAAGGCTTGCATCTAATGCTTGTTGGTCTATATCAATACCAATGACACGTTTAGCTCCTAATTTGATAGCTGCTATACCTAAGATCCCAGAGCCACAACCAAAATCGACCACTGTTTTGTCTGTCAAATCTAGTGACTCTAACCATTTTAAGCATAATGATGTCGTTGCATGTGTACCTGTGCCAAAGGCTAAACCGGGATCTAACATGACATTAACAGCACTTGGGTCGGGTACATCTCTCCAACTTGGACAGATCCATAAACGTTCACCAAATTTAATCGGGTGAAAGTTTTCCATCCATTCGCGTTCCCAGTCTTTATCTTCAAGTTGCTCAATTTTGTAATTGAAGTTGTCTTTTAGTTCAGGTTTTTCTTGTAAGTGGTCAATAACTAGCTGCATATCATGGCTGGCATCAAAAAGGCCTATAATGGTAGTTTGCGCCCAAAAGATAACTTCACCTGGTTTAGGTTCATATACTGGATTGTTGTCAGAATCCATAAAGGTGACAGAAGCACTTCCTGCTTCAACTAAATAATCACTAATTGCATCGGCTGTGGTTTTTGTTGCTGGTATACGAATTTGGATCCAGGCCATGGTATTATCCTCTTTATATGTGAACCTATGCACTAAAACACTTGAAACTCTCTGTTATTTTTTACTTAAGAGTGTATTTTTTGCAACTGTATTTAAGTGCTCTGAAAAATAATTATTCTCAGATGATAAAATTTAAATATTCATTAAAAAAGGCCGCAAAGCGACCTTTATATTTTTTTACATCAGCCTATGAGAGGCTTTAATAAAGTCGCGCAGCAACTTTATCCTTTAGCGTCTAAGAAACTTTTAAGTAAATCAGAACGAGAAGGATGACGCAATTTACGTAATGCTTTAGCTTCAATTTGACGAATACGCTCACGTGTTACATCGAATTGCTTACCTACTTCTTCTAAAGTATGGTCAGTATTCATATCAATACCAAAACGCATTCTTAATACTTTAGCTTCACGTGCTGTAAGGCCTGAAAGTACGTCTAGTGTTGCACCTTTTAAGCTTTCCATTGTTGCAGCATCAATTGGAGATTCAATTGTTGAATCTTCAATGAAGTCACCTAAGTGTGAATCTTCATCATCACCAATTGGTGTTTCCATAGAAATTGGCTCTTTAGCAATCTTTAATACCTTACGAATTTTATCTTCAGGCATTAACATGCGTTCTGCTAATTCTTCTGGATTTGGCTCTCGACCCATTTCTTGTAACATTTGACGTGAAATACGGTTAAGTTTATTAATCGTTTCAATCATATGTACTGGAATACGGATTGTACGTGCCTGATCTGCAATAGAACGTGTAATTGCTTGACGGATCCACCACGTTGCATAAGTTGAAAACTTGTAACCACGACGGTATTCAAATTTATCAACTGCTTTCATTAAGCCGATGTTACCTTCTTGGATTAAATCTAAGAACTGTAAACCACGGTTTGTATATTTTTTAGCAATTGATATAACAAGACGTAGATTTGCTTCAACCATTTCTTTTTTAGCGCGGCGAGCTTTCGCTTCACCAATACTCATTCTACGGTTGATGTCTTTTATATTTGAAATTGATAAACCACAGGCTTTCTCAATGATATGTAGCTTTTTAATACAACGACCAATGTCGCCTTCACATTCGGCTAACTTATCAGAATAAGACTCACCAAGTGCAACTTCAAACTTTAACCATGCATTGTTTGTTTCATTGTTTACAAAATGCTTAACAAAGGTCTTTTTAGGCATTTTTGCATATTGAACTGCATGTTTCATAACAAGGCGTTCTTGAACACGGACTTTGTCCATTGTTTCACGCATGTTATTAACTAAACGATCAAACTCTTTAGGAATTAATTTGAAAGTTTGGAATAATTCAGCAATTTCAGCAAAAGCAGCTTTAGTATCAGCATGGTCGCGACCATTTGCTTCTATTATATCGCGTGCTTTTGTATTTAAATCTCTTAGATTCTCAAAGTTTTCACGAGCAAGTTCAGGACAAGGGCCTGTATCAACTTCTTCTTCGTCTTCGTCATCATCACCGTCTTCATCTTTAAGTTCTTCTGTACTTAAAGCTGAACCAACGTGTGTTGCTTGGACTGCTATTTCGTCTGCATTAGGATCAATAAAGCCATTAATGATATCGCTTAAGCGAATTTCTTCGGCTTCAAATTTATCCCAACGATCTAATAGATATGTAATTGTTTCCGGGTATTCTGCAACTGAAATTTGAACTTGGTTGATGCCATCTTCAATACGTTTAGCGATTACAATTTCGCCTTCACGTGTTAATAGCTCAACAGTACCCATTTCGCGCATATACATGCGGACAGGATCTGTTGTACGACCAATTTCTTTGTCTACCGTAGCAAGTGCGGCAGCAGCTGCTTCAGCAGCATCTTCATCAGTTGTAGTTTCTTGCATCATTAATTCATCGGCATCAGGTGCGCTTTCGCTAACCTTAATACCCATGTCATTAATCATGCTGATGATATCTTCAACTTGATCTGAGTCGATGATGTCTTGTGGAAGGTGATCATTCACTTGTGCGAATGTCAAATAACCTTGTTCTTTACCTTTTTGTATGAGGAGTTTTAGCTGAGACTGAGGACTTTGCTCCATAGAGATTTTCTCTTCCACTTAGATAAGTTGATGCGTCGCGCGCAAGTTGAAATTAATTAAAATCATCAAGCGCAGATGAATAGAACAGTATAACACAGCATTTTAATATCGGCTAGGCCTTAATTAGTCCGCAGGTTGTTCTTTTTTTGAGTTTGCCATTGCTAGCACTAATAATTGATATTCTTGTCTTTCATCATTTGTTAGCCCATGGGTTTTATCTTTTATTAATAGGGTCTCTGCACGATGATTTAAACACTGATCTTCAATAAATTTAAATGTATTTTGAAAATAGGCTATTAATTTATCTTCATCTATCTGATGCTGCCATGCTGCGAGCTTAGTTAATGCGCTATATTCTGGAGTATCTCTATATAATTCTAAAATTTGACCTGTGGTGATCCCGTTATTTTTCAGGCTTAAAGCTTGTAAATGTTTAAACAATGCAAGCCCGGGTAGACCAAGCTCAATAAGCTCAGGTAAATGCGGGATTTCGCGTGATAATTCTGGATGTTGTACTATTAATCCAATAGCGATGCGCATAGGAGTCATTTTGAATTTTTTTTGTAATGTTTTTTGTTGCCTTGGATTATTTAATTTATGGCTTAATTGTTCTTTTGTTCTGCCAATTAGACGTGCTAATTGTTCTAATAGATTTTCTTGATAAAATTCACTTTTTACTTTTTCTATTAAAGGTAAGGCTAAGCTGAGAATTTTAGATTTACCTGCATCTGTTGTTAAGTCACATTCAATTGCTAATTTTTCAAATAATACTTTTGTAAAATCCCTAGCGTGACTTAATCGTTGCTCAAAATCGTCTTTGCCTTCTTTTTGTA